>ERZ807291.1553-NODE-1553-length-36882-cov-18.176365_pt1 | contig 36882 bp, 37 predicted proteins | sample MGYA00521257_ERZ807291 | MGnify/ENA primary metagenome ERZ807291 (study PRJEB31413, sample SAMN03169783) | marine metagenome | biome: Marine; feature: Water; material: Subsurface seawater | place: North Sea | collected 2011-04-28 | depth 1 m m ...
CCCGACCCCAATTATCAAAAACACCTATTGATGACGACCTATGCCTAGCAAAGCGAACTGACAACACCTGACAATTCCAATAGATGAGGCGAGCCAGGGCAGACTTTCTCAGTTCGCGTTGATTTGTCGATCTTCGATAGGCCAGGGATACGCGAATGATGCCGCCATCCTGTCAATAAACGCTACGGCATTTGCCGTGCCGTCTTCGGTCGCAACCTCATCACTTAGCGCTTTTGCCGCAGTCAGGATCGATTGATCAGTCGTTACCTGCTTAATACCTGCCGCGACGTTCTCTGGCGTCAGTTCTTTAGAACCTACCATCCCGAGGTATCTGCCAGTACCCCTGGATTCGACAAGCGAACCATGAAACGGTTGGTCACCTTGTGCAGCGCAAACAATTGTCGGGCATCCGGCACGAATACCCGCAGCCAGAGTTCCTGCCCCACCATGATGCACAACAGCAGCGCAGCGCGGGAACAACCAGCTATGCGGACAGGATGCTATTTCAAAAACATTCTCCCGCGCCCAATCATAAAGGCGCTGACCCTCTTCGGTCGATCTATCAAGAGACTCGCGAGTCAAACCCGCCCAACCACCTAACAGTAGACCTCTGGTACCGGCAAGTTGCAGGCTCCTGATAGCCAGAGTTGATAGTGCCGTACAGAACTCGGCATTACCTTTCATACTACCGAAACCAATGTAGACGGGTTTATGTTTGAGGAAATCGACAAGTTCTAGCGGCGCTGCATAGTTGCTGGCATCGGGAAGAAGCCACCATCCCCCCATATACTTCTGCTCAGGCCAGTCCGCAGGCTGCGGACACAAAGTTGGAGACCCGGCGCAGATCTGTGGCAGGTCGTGCGGCCACACTTTAAAGGGCGTTCCGTCTGCGTAGGTGTCTTTTGAAAGCCCGCAGATACCCCGCATCATGTCGAACTTTGGCTTAATGGTCTTCGGATAAACCATCGCTTTGATTCTGTATAGGCTGCGGTTTAGAAACCCGGGAACCTTACCCACTTCCATCGTGAAAAGCGGCAGCTCAGAAGTTGGGTGATTGATCTGCAAATCATAGGTAATAACAGGAATCTTCAGCGCCTCGGCGATACACATGTAGGGGCCGTAGAGCAGATTGGGTACGATCAGAATATCGGGTTTAAACCGCTTCGCCGCTGCAAAGCCACGCTTCATGTCAGCCTTTTGTGTTGCTACATAGTCTGGACTGTTCAGGTACTCTTTCGCAAACCTAGCCAGCTTAATAAACCCGCTTATAGATCGATCAGAAAGATCGGCGCCACCAAACATACTTTCAACAAATTCAGTAACGTTCTCTGCAGCTATCACACAATCAATGTTGTTTTCCTGCAACAGGTCGGTAGCAGGCGGCGTTGCAAAAACGAGCACATCCCGGCCAATACTTTTTAGCTTCAGAGCCAGCGCAGTTACAGGCTGCAGATCACCGCGGCTTCCCCAGGCGGCAATCATTATTCGATTCGATGACATCATGCCTGCCGTATCGTCTTGATTGGGCCTAACAAAATATAAGTCTAAACAATGCTTGCTCCATGATCGGCGCCTTCGTTTTTGGCTTTCGGCGTCGTAACCAAAACTCCGACCCGCATGCTCTGCCTGTTGTGTTTGTTTAAGACAGGTCAGCCGTAACACACCCAAAGTGCGCTGAGGACACCAGTCGAACGTATTTGCGCAGCACCGAATTTGGGTTGAGTTTGCCGCCAGGTTTGGGCAACTGCAGTGCGGCCAGCCGGCGTTCGATTTCCTGGTCGTCAACTGCCAAGTGAAGCTCACGGCTTACGGGGTTGATGCTAATCGTGTCGCCTTCATGAACCGCCGCGAGGGGGCCGCCTCTGGCCGCCTCGGGACTGATATGACCGATCAGGATGCCATGGGATACACCGGAGAATCTGCCGTCGGTGATTAGTGCAACGGTCTTGCCTAAGCCTCGACCCTGCAGTTGTACGGTCAGGGCAACCATTTCAGGCATGCCTGGTTCGCCCACTGGCCCAACAAACCGCACTACCACCACGTCACCGGCGACGATGACACCAGACTGAATGGCGGTCATCGCTGCGCGTTCGCTGTCGAATACTCTGGCAGGGCCCCTGAATTCACCGTCAGTCAGGGTCTTGCCACCCAGCTTCAGCAGGCAGCTTTGGGGGGCGAGATTACCTTTAAGAACTGAGACATGGTTGTTAGGTGCTGCTATGGGTTTATTCACTGGATAGACGATATCCTGATCGCCAAGCTCACTGAGGCGCGGCACATCCTTAAGGTTTTCTGCCAGGGTAGCGCCGGTGACAGTCATCACGTCGCCATGCAAAAAACCGTTTTCCAGCAGTTCTTTCATCACGATGGGTACGCCACCAAGGTTATGCAAAGTCACCATGGCGTAAGGACCATGGGGCTGCAGATTGGCAATCAACGGCACCTTCTCGCCAAACTGCTGGATCATCTCCACTGTGAGTGGCAGTTCTGCCTCCCTGGCAAGAGCCATCAGATGCAGATACATATTGGTAGAACCGCCCATTGCATAGGCGGTAACCACAGCGTTCTCGAAGGCTTTGATGGTCATGATGTCGCGGGGACACAGGTCCATTTCTACCAGAGTCAGCAGGGCTTTGACGGAGGCGGCAAGCTGCCTTTTGACATCGTCATGGATATCGCTCTGGGCATTGTAGTCAGCAGGTTGGGAGGCGCCCGAGGGCAGCATCATGCCCATGGCCTCGATAATAACGCTCATGGTGTTAGCGGTGAACATGGCGCCACAGGTGCCACTGCCGGGCATGACATTTCGCTCCAGCTCATTGAACTGGTCTGTAGTGATAATGCCCGCATCTCGTGCGGCTTTGCCTTCTGCGTAATCCAGAATGGTCAGGTTATTGCCTTTGGCCGCCCAGGGTTCCACATTTACTTTGCCCGGTGAGCCAGTGCCTGCATACAAGACCAACCCAGGCGCATTGGTGCGAGCCAGCGGCATCAGCGCTGCTGCACCGGACTTGTCGCAGCCGGAGATCACCAGCATGGCGTTGCCGCGATGGGCAAAGTGGCCCACTTCCATACAGTCGGCAATAAGGTCGCGAGATACCAGTGAATAGCCTGCGTATCGTGAGCCCTGTGTCATGGCATCTGATACCGCCGGAGCGCCGACGATAAATCCCTGAGCGCCACGTTCACCAATCTCGTCTACCAACATCTCTGCGATGCGATTGACCCGGTTGTTACACCGGTGAGCATTGGTATAGGGGCTGGCGATGGTGATCACCGCCTTGGCTGCCAGCAGGGTATCGGGGTCAAATCCGGCCGCATTGAGTTCAGCGCGTTTGCTTTGCCAGTAGTGGGTGCTTCTGTCGACCATCGTTTCACCTGCTGAATTATATGGTGTGCATAAATCGCTGCGGCCTAGGCTGGTTGTTTCATGTGCCCATCGCTGCTCGCCGTTGCTTAGCTAGTTTACAGCCTGATTATGGCAATTTACCTGGCTTGGGTACAGTGAGGTTTTTTGTGCCGTCGCCACGGTACTTTAGCTCAGAGAGGTTTGTTCCTAAGATCGGTGATCTTCGTTGTGAGTCCGGGGTAATCCCCCCGGAAATTAATCGAAGTCGAAAGTAGAATCTTCTCGTATGATTTACCCAGGAGATTCTGCATGAGGACATCTCGATTTACCGATAGCCAGATATTAGCCATCCTGAAACATATGAGGTTCGTCAGCCCAAACTTGGATAGCGCGTTCCGGGAAATCTAGTGAAAGCTGAGTTTGATATCGCCGAAGCCGTTGTCGAAGCGGGCGATAATATGGTCACCTGCCTCAACCGGCTTTGCGCTGTGCATTGCCCCGGACAGTATAACGTCGCCCGGCTCCAATGCAGTTCCAGATTCGCCGAGCTTGTTTGCCAGCCACGCGACGGCAGTGAGGGCCAGTACCTCTGAGGCCACACCGCGCGCTCCTCCTCACTGATAACCAGACTGCTGCTGACTGAGCGCATGTCGATATCGTAAAGAGCAACAGGGTTTCCTCCCAATATTATACCGCCAGCTGCGCCCATGTCGGCGGTGATGTTCCGGGCGTCCATTCCGGGGGCGCGGCCCACGCAGAAATCAGCGATCTCTATTGCCGGCAGCACAAAGCCAGTGGCGCAAATGACATCTGCGACATTGGTGCCAGGGATAAATGGGGTCCGGGTAAAATTTACATTTATCCATCCACACCCAGCTCATCAGTGTTACTGACGCAGCGTAAGGCTATATTATAATCCCGACCTACGATCGTTTATGCCATCAAGATTAAACAGCACAAAGTAAATGTAAATTTTACCCCGACCCCAATTATCCCAATCATCAAGGCTAATGTTGCTAATACGCTGCAGAAACTACCCAGCCACCAGACTTATATTGAACAGTATTGCAAAGCCGACGAGTAGTAGGCGAGCAGCACATTGAGGGTAAATGGCTCAAATGAATACCAGCGTCCTGCGTGGCGGCATCGAGTCTTTTGGATCTGGATCAAGATTACGGACAACAATTGACCAGTAACCTGTTTGTCGGCTGCAGTAGATTTTATGGGTGATAAAGTGTTTTGGCGTTGCCAAGGCTTAGTTGCCGCGACGCAAAAAACCATAAGTCTGTTTAACTAGAAGCCTAAAAATAGGTTGGAGCTTGCAATGAAGATAACTAATAGATCAATGGTCGTTAGTGCTGCATTGGTATTGATGACCGGGTCATTTAACGTTTCTGCACAACCCTTTAGTGGTCACTTTGCCGGTACGTCTTTTTCCTCCGCTGATACTGATATAAATGGTGATTTGGAAGGTGGTAACAGATCGGTTGTCACCGGTAACGGCACATTTGGTAGTAGCTATTCTGCCGGTCAGGGTGACCTCTTGCCCTGGGATAACGCTTCCTACTGTGATTTTGATGAGACTGGATTACCGCGCGGCTTGGAATTGACATACTTTGCCAATGCAGGCGTATCAACCTACAAAAACGGTGACCAGTTGTATACTGTGCAGAGTACAAGCCCGCCAAGCACCTTGTGTTTCAACTATACGGACGGCACAAGTTCCTATGAAATCTACAGGGATGTGGTCGGTGGATCAGGACGCTTTGAAGGTGCGAGCGGAACGATAAAACTTACCGGTTCGGCAATCCCCGTCCAGCAGGGGTTTAGCGCTATCAAAGGCGAAACAACCGGAGAGATAAATGGTCTGGCTGGCAAGGGCAAAAAAGAGTGATGTATAGACGTTAGAGTTGCTCTGAAAAACCAGCCCTAACATGTAATAATTAAGGACCTTCGGCCGAGTGGTAAATCGGCCAGGGTTCTTTGATCAAGTTCTTCAGCCCCCTGGGCTGACAGGACCCACAGTGGATAGTGCTGCTAGTTAATACAACAGGCTTTTATTGCACAGTATTATCTGGCCAGTGCGTGGTAGGCTAAATAACAAGCTCGAGTAACACCACATCAGTTACACAACGATCAGTAACAATAAGAACAGTGAGAACAATAAGAACAATAACCAAAATATACCTATGAACCCCAAAACCCTGCGGTTTATCGCCGCCATTCCCGATATCCCCATGCTGCTAAATAGCTTTGGCTTTGCGCTTGATCTGGGCAAGACGGCCATGAGCCTCGGCATGCCTTTGCTTGATGGTCTGGCGCGCAGTACCCAGATCGGTGATATGGGCGCATTTTTCCTGCCGGTTACCAAGTATGTGTTGCCAGAAAGATGCTCCTCGTATCGACAGAACTCAGGAAGATCTCAGGAAGATCTCAGCAATATAGAGCCTGCAATGAAAGCCGAGGTGCCGGGTCTCGGTCTGAACTTGCGATTCTCTGGTGATGAGGCCGAGCCAACCCCCACCCATGACAGTTGACGTCAGAAAAGTTGTCCTGAATACACGAAAACGCCGGTTGGCGGCGAACGGATTCTGGCCCCTGATGCCTCATCCAACCCCAGATTTTTGAGGATCTTCTCCATGACATCTGGGATAAATGGGGTCGGGGTAAAATTTACATTTATCCATCCACACCCCGGCTCAACAATGGTACTGACGCAGCGTAAGCCTATATTATAATCCCGACTTACGATCGTTTATGCCATCAACATTAAACGGAACAAAGTAAATGTAAATTTTACCCCGACCCCAATTATCCGAGCTTGGCTCAGCGGCAGCGTTTCTGGATTTACTGGGCTATTTATTGCCAAGTGTCGATTTTTTTACCAAGGCATCGCGGCAGCGTTTTGTTATCCTCGCGGCATAATCCTCAGCCTTGTGGAGAACAGAATGCGATTAACACCCGTAACCAGAGGCGCCTTGGCGCCAAACCAGCAACAAGTGCTGGACGCCATTGAACAGGGGCCGCGGGCCAAGGGCCGCCCAGGCATTGGCCTTATAGGCCCATTTGGCGTATGGGTACGAGCGCCCGGTGTGGGTGGCCCCATACAGAAAGTCGGCGAAGCGATTCGCTTCTCGACCAGCCTGGCATCTAACGTACAAGAAGTGGCTATCTGTACCGTGGGGGCTTTCCACCACTCGAAATTCGAATTTTCGACTCACAAGGCCCTGGCCATCCAGGCTGGCGTCAGCGAGGTTTGCCTTGATTTACTGCGCGACGGCGAAGAGCCCGGCTTCAATGGCGATGAAGGGCTGTCTTATAAAATCGCTCGAGAAATGCTCACCGAGCACGGTATCAGCGATACAACCTATGGCCTGGGCCTTGCGCGCTTTACGGAAACCGGCATGATTGAACTGGTGGCGACCGTGGGCTATTACTGCTTGATTTCCCTGACGCTGAATGCCTTCAAAATTCCGTTAGAGCCAGGGATGGAAGATCCATTTCCTGATTAACAGCCAGTTAACGAACCGCTAGCAGCCAGTGGCAAAGCTACCTTTGATACTCAAAGATGCCACGGCCTATGCCAGCGAATTGACTTACCGCTTCGCGGAACAGTACTGCTATCAAACTGTCCTAACGCGCGAATTTCAGTGCCCAGACCATTGAATCGACCGCATTGCTGGTCGCACCATGTTACTGTTGGGAATTGCAGTACCAGCTCCAAGCACCAGCAAAGATTATCCCCAGTTCAAGAGCCACTAAGGAGTACCCAATGATCAACCAACGTATGGGCACCACAGACTGGGCAATGCTGCTATTACTGTCATTCCTTTGGGGCGGGTCATTCTTTCTTATCGGCGTATTAGTCGCAGAACTGCCGCCTCTAACCATAGTAACCATAAGAGTAGGCGTTGCCGCGCTAACGCTCTGGGCCGTCTTACTGGTCGGCGGCTATGATATCCCCAAAACATTTAAGCTCTGGCGCGCCTTTTTTATGCTCGGGCTACTGAACAACGTTATTCCATTTACCTTTATCGTCTGGGGCCAAAACCATATCGGTGCAGGCTTAGCCTCTATCATGAATGCCACAACACCTTTGTTCACCATATTAATTGCCGGGACCTTTTTAGTTGATGAACATATCACCCCTCAAAAAGTTGCCGGCGTTGTGCTGGGTTTAATCGGCGTGTCGGTACTAATTGGTGCCGAGTCATTGGCGGGGATTGGCCTAGATATCAGCCTCCAAACATTAGCTCAACTCGCCATCATGGGCGCTGCCATCTCCTATGGTTGCGCCTCAGTATTTGGTCGACGGTTTAAAGCACTGGGGGTTAGCCCCTTCAGCACCTCTGTTGGGCAGGTCACGGCATCCACCCTTATATTATTACCCATCACGTTTGTTATAGAGCGCCCCGACCAGCTAGCCAATCCAAGCCTGCAGGCATGGTTGTCTATTCTATGTCTTGGCGTGTTTTGTACCGCGCTAGGCTATACTCTCTTCTTTAAAATCCTGTCATCATCTGGCGCCACCAATGTCGTGTTAGTGACCTTTTTAGTACCCGTCACAGCCAGCTTTTTGGGCTGGCTAATACTCAACGAACAGCTCCATAGCAGTCACTTCATCGGCATGGCCTTTATCGGCCTGGGACTCGCTGCCATAGACGGGCGAGTTTTGAAAAAACTTAAAGCAATAGCATCATAATAATCATCACCTCAGCATTCGCACTCTACACAAATATAATCGTAGCAGCCCTGCTTCCCCGGCCACGGCGTCACTATGATCCAGCTACCCGGATCCGGCATCATGGACCAGGTAGCCCGCTAGCAGCGCAGACACCTTTTAATACTCAAAGAAGCCACGGCCTGTTTTACGCCCCAACCAACCGGCGCGGACGGTCTTGCGCAGCAGCGGATGAGCGCGGTATTTCGGGTCGCCAAATTCTTGATAAAGCACATCCATCACTGCCAGGCATACATCCAGCCCGATCATATCGCCCAAGGTCAAAGGGCCCATAGGATGGTTGGCCCCCAGCTTCATTGCGGCATCGATGTCTTGTGCGGTGGCCACGCCATCAGCCAGTATGCCAACGGCTTCGTTAATCATCGGCACGAGAATCCTGTTCACCACAAAGCCCGGCGCCTCTGCGACTTCCACCGGTTGTTTACCGATGGCTTTTGCCACGCTCATTACTGCATCAACGGTCTCTTGGGCTGTGGCAATACCACGAATGACTTCCACTAATTGCATGACAGGTGCCGGGTTGAAAAAATGCAGGCCAATCACGCGGTCTGGATTTTGGGTGCCACTGGCAATTTCAGTGATCGACAAGGAGGAGGTGTTGGACGCCAATATGGCATCGGCTCGACAAGACTTATCTAGCTCGGCAAAAATCGATTGCTTAATGTTCATGTTTTCAACCACGGCCTCAACAATCAAGTCACAATCGTTAAATGCAGACTGGTCCGTGGCGCCCTCGATTCGAGCGACAATGGCCTCTTTATCTGACGGATCCAGCTTGCCTTTGGCCACCAGGCGACCCAAATTGTTTTCAATACTTGCTACGCCGCGATCGACGAAGGCCTGGTCCATATCACGCAATACAACGGCCATACCGGCACTCGCAAAGGTTTGCGCAATACCCGCGCCCATGGTGCCGGCGCCCAATACGCCAACCTTTTGAATTATTCGTTCATGTGCCATCATCTTTCCCGTGCTCTTAATTGTGTGCCAGTGACTTGCATTCTATTTAGATATCACCACAAAAGCTCGACAATATGGAATCCGCTATGCCCCTTAGTCCAAACTTACGCCCCTTTATCACCTGCGCCGTGACCGGCTCGGGCGGTGCACAGGATCGCTCACCCCACGTACCTCGATCACCGGCACAAATCGCCAGCAGCGCCATTGACGCCGCCAAGGCCGGCGCTGCAATAGTGCACTGTCACGTTCGTGAACCAGATACCGGCGCGCCCAGTCGGCGACCGGGATAAATGGGGTCGGGGTAAAATTTACATTTATCCATCCACACCCCGGCTCAACAATGGTACTGACGCAGCGTAAGCCTATATTATAATCCCGACTTACGATCGTTTATGCCATCAACATTAAACGGAACAAAGTAAATGTAAATTTTACCCCGACCCCAATTATCAGAGTGTGAAGACTGACGTGAATAGGTTTGTCCGCCGGGGCTGACTGCAAGGTCAGGACCAGCAACCCCGATCTGGGTGCGGATGACAGGATCGTACTTCATTCGCCAAAGTCACCTCGGCGGTGACAAGTTTTATAGACGTTGCGCCACCGCGAGCGCCGTCGAGTAGCCGCCCTTGCACTGTTGTACTTGCTCAGACCAGTCGCGCCACATATCGCCTTGGGCCGGCGTCCCTCGAAGCGCGTCTAAATCCGTGGTCCAAAAATCTGCCAGCACCGCCTGACGCAGGGTATTCGTGTAGTTATGCCCTGCCATATGCGCCAAGCGATGGTGCCAAAACACGATATCCCCCGCCTTGCCCCAACACTCCACTGGCTTTAACTCTTCGTTGAGCTTGGCAATTTCCTGCAAATATTCAGGGCTATGTGCGATGCCTTTGTAGCTCGGCAGATGATCATAATACGGAATGCGCGGCTGGTCATAGCGCAACGCAAAGGTTGGATACAAACGCTCATGGGACCCTGGCCATACCTTAAACCCACCTCCGTCTTGCGGACAATCACCAATCAGGCCAACAACGCCTAACTGAAATGGATGACCGTCCGTATGACACTGATCCGGTTCGACGGCTTTATTACCATAAGGCAAAGTGCAATAAACCCCGCGGGCGCCTTCGTTCCCAGTGGCTGGATCCGTTGGGCCACCAGGCCAGGCATTCCCATAACTACCCATAGGTAAGCCGTTAGCTACCGCTTGCCGCAATTGGCCACCCAGTAGTTGCGTCGCCATCGCACAAATGGATTCGCTATAAATTAGCTTGATCACCTCTGGGCTGACACCTAAGAACCGATTCAGCCAGCGATAGCCCTGGCGTACATGTCGTGCGTCAGTACTCTCATCGGCGGTTTTGAAAGGTCCAATCTGGCTTGTGAGATCATCAGCTTGAATCGTCGCATGCATCGGCAACGCCTGCCACATCAAGTCCTGCACCTTTTGACATTGGTCCTGCGCCATGGCGCCAGGCACTATTAGATAGCCCTTAGCTTTAAAAAAACTGATCTGCTCGTCGCTTAGTATCATGACCCCGCGCTACCCTGCTCTTGATGTTACTCACTATCCTACCCGCGATGAGTCAAGACACAACACGTAAAACCACCCCGGCCGATGGGAAAACCACGTGCAGCACGCGAAAGATTACGCCTAGATTGGAATACCATTCGGCAGGGAGGCAGCATGCGGTGTCGATCATCAAATACCACCCACCCTGAAGCAAACTAAAAATCCAGCATCAACTTGCGGCTTTATCCTGATGATCTCGTGGCGCGCTTACCGATGATGAAACCAAACCACCGCCGCGGGACAGCAAGTGGTTTGTCTAGGATGTGCGGGAAGACATTTGAAAAAATTTACTTTGGTGGCGATTACCAGGGTAGTTCTTCACCATCCCAATTCCAGAACCGACCGCTCTGCGCCATGCTGAGCTTGTCGATTACTGCGATTAAGCCCCCGACACTCTGCTCGACACTCAAGTCGGCATCAGAGCCACCCATATCAGTTCGCACCCAACCTGGGTGCACAGGACAAGCAATGACACCCTCGGCGAGTAACTCGTTGGCCATCACCTGCATTACTTTGTTCAAGGCGGCCTTGGAACTGCGATATGCATAGAGGCCGGTGCCCGGCCGACTGATTGAGCCCATGTAGCTGGAGACACTGATGATGCGCGGTCGGTCTGCTGGTTTGAGATTCTTTAGCAACCTCGACGAAAACATAAACGGCGCGATAGTGTTGGTGTTGAACGCCGCCAGCCAACTTTCGGCATCCATATCATCCAAGCCCTGATTCGCACTGCCCTTCACTCCCGCATTGTTAATCAGAACATCAATGACTTTGTCTTTGATGCTGGCGCAAAAGGCGTCCACCGATTGCCTATCAGTCACATCAAGCTGGGCGACCTGTAAATTCGGATTTGAGGTCAATGTAATAAGATCCGTGGCGCTTGATGGATTTCTGCAGGTCGCTATAACCGTATTGTTGGCTCGGAGGTACTGTCGAGTCAATTCCAGGCCGATACCACGGTTGGCGCCCGTAATAGTGATGGTTTCCACGAGTGTACTCCTTAAAAATAGGGGTGAGCTGGAATTGTCGCTTTAGAGACTATTCCCACTCTATCGTCGCCGGCGGCTTGCTGGAAATGTCATAGGTGACCCGTGAGATGCCGCTGATTTCATTAATGATTCGGCCAGAGACTTTCTCCAAAAAATCATAGGGCAGATGCGCCCAACGGGCTGTCATGAAGTCGATGGTTTCCACTGCGCGCAAAGCAATAACATACTCGTAGCGACGAGCGTCGCCTACTACGCCCACAGACTTCACCGGCAAAAATACTGCGAATGCTTGGCTGACTTTTTCATAGAGGTTTGCGGCACGCAATTCTTCGATGAAGATGGCATCCGCTTCCCGCAACAGATCGGCGAAGGGTTTTGATACTGGGCCGAGAATTCTGACGCCGAGGCCGGGGCCTGGAAACGGATGACGGAACACCATCTCTTTCGTCAGGCCTAGTTCGAGACCAATTTTACGCACTTCATCTTTGAACAGTTCGCGCAGGGGCTCGATCAAGGCCAATTGCATATAATCCGGTAAGCCACCAACGTTATGGTGAGATTTGATCACGTGGGCTTTGCCGTCTTTGTTACCTGCTGACTCGATGACGTCTGGGTAAATGGTTCCCTGAGCGAGAAAATCAACGTCTTCAATGGCCTTGGCTTGCACATCGAAAACTTCAATGAACGTGTTACCGATAATTTTACGCTTTTGTTCTGGATCGGCGACGCCGGCAAGCTTACCCATGAACAGGTCAGCAGCATCGACCTTGATGATGTTCAGTTTAAACACGTTCTCTGACCCCTGACCGAGCATGTTCATTACCTGCTCGCCTTCTTCGTTACGCAACAGGCCGTTATCAACAAACACACAGGTCAGCTGGTCGCCAATGGCTCGGGATAACAGGGCGGCGACCACTGACGAGTCAACACCGCCAGACAAGCCAAGAATGACTTTGCGGTCACCGACTTTGAGGCGCACATCAGCAATGATGTCTTCGACGATATTCGCCGGTGTCCACAGACCCTGGCAGCCACAAATGGTTTTGATAAACCGAGTCATGATGGCGACGCCCTGGAGCGTGTGATTCACTTCGGGATGAAACTGCAAACCATAGAAGTGGCGTGTGTCGTCGGCCATGGCGGCAAACTCGGTGGTGCTGGTACTGGCGACACCCTGAAAGCCCGGTGGTAGCTCGGCGACTTTGTCGCCATGACTCATCCAGACGTCGAGATAGGTCTTATCTGCATCGAGTTCGTCGTGAATATCTTGCAGCAAGTTGCTGGGGCTATTGACCTCAACCCGGGCATAGCCGAATTCACGTTTTAAGGAAGCCTCGACCCGGCCACCTAACTGTAATGCCATGGTTTGCATGCCATAACAGATACCGAGCACCGGGACACCGAGATTGAACAGATACTCTGGCGCTCGCAAGGTATCGTCTTGGGTCACAGATTCCGGCCCACCGGAGAGGATGATGCCTCGTGGATTGAATTCTCGAACCGTCGCCTCATCGAGGTTAAAGGCCCGTATTTCGCAATAAACGCCCACTTCTCGAACCCGACGGGCGATCAGCTGGGTATATTGAGAACCAAAATCCAGAATCAGGATTTTCTCGGCATGAATATTATGCCCGGTAAGATCAGCGCTTACAGCAGCGGTTCCAGCAGAAGGTACAACAGGGGGTACTTCGGTCGTAGTCATTGAATTCAGGCCACTCCAAAGGCGCGTATTATACAGATAGGTCTTGCAGATGCGAGTAAAACAGGCATCATGACCGGATGTCATTAATACCACAATCAAACCGCGAAATTCTTTCTGTTGCTGACCTCAATCACGCTGCCAGACGTTTGCTGGAAGGCGAGTTTTCCATGGTCTTCGTCTCTGGTGAAATTTCTAATTTCGCCCGCCCATCCTCAGGCCACTGGTACTTTACCCTGAAGGACAGTGGCGCTCAGATTCGCTGCGCCATGTTCCGTAATCGTAACCAGTCGATTCGTTTCACCCCGAAAGATGGTCAGCAGGTGATTGTGCGCGGCAAAATCAGCCTGTACGAGGGTCGCGGCGAATATCAATTGATCGCCGAATTTGTCGAGGAGGCGGGCGACGGCGCCCTGCGACGAGCATTCGACAAGCTTAAAGGCCAGCTTCAGGCGGAAGGCTTGTTTGACGCAGCGCGCAAGCAGCCTATCCCTGCTATGCCGCAGCATTTGGGCATTATTACGTCACCTACCGGGGCAGCGATTCGGGATGTCTTGCAGGTTATGCGTCGGCGCTTTCCGGCGATTAATATCACCATTTTACCCGTGGCCGTGCAGGGTGAGGAATCACCCCAACAGATAGTCAGGGCCCTGAACGCGGCCAATGCCTATGTAGATGACCCGTTTGACGTGATTCTGCTGACTCGAGGCGGTGGCTCGCTGGAGGATTTATGGAGTTTCAATACGGAACCCGTTGCTCGAGCGATATTCAATAGTCGCCTACCGGTGGTGTGTGCCGTGGGCCACGAAACGGACGTCTCGATTGCCGATTTCGTCGCCGACCTGCGTGCACCCACCCCCTCTGCCGCGGCTGAGTTGATCAGCCCCGATGCCGGTGAATGGCTGCAGACGTTTTTACGTTATGAGCGACGCATGGTGAGCCTGGCCAATGCCGAGATCAGTCAACAGCGTCGGCATTTGCAGCACCTGGGTAACCGCATGCGTCACCCCGGTCAGCGCCTCCAAGATTTTCACCAGCGCTTGGATGATCTCGAATTACGCCTGCGTGGCGGATTCCGCCATTACCTCGGCCAATTTCGTATACCCGACATGCAAGCCCGACTGCTCCGTGCTATCCAGCGTCAAACCGAACGTGCGCGAGCGCGCTTGAATCTGGCGGCAGCGGGTATTCAGGAGCCGAGCCAGTTGATCGACGCCCAACAACGCCAGCTGCATTATCTGCAGCAACGTCTGATACGACAAATGCGCGAACTGCTTGATGCCAGTCACCGGCAGCTGACCCGTAACGCCGAGCAACTGAACACGGTCAGCCCCCTGGCGACACTACAGCGAGGCTATGCCATCGTCTCAGCGCCAGATAAGCCCACTGCAATAGTCCGCGATGCCTTAACACTCAAGCCCGGGCAACAGATCAGTGCGCGCGTTCATCGTGGTCGATTCGAGGCCACGGTCACCGCGGTTTTCGATGATGCCAACGACGCGCCCATGGCGGATCTTAAGGAAGCACCATAAACATGAGCATGAACCTGCACATAAACAACTTCAGTCATCTGAAATCTTGTGGCACTGCCTGGCTAATCGGTTGTTTGGCGGTTATTTGCTTGCCCGCCTACGGTCTGCCTCGAGCCGAGCCGGTACCAGGTGGTGTCGCAGTCATCGAAGTCGCCAGTGAAGCCACCAGCGCAAGGTTTGGTGATCGCCCAGTGCTCCTGACCAGGGTCGATGATAAGCACTACGCCATCATTGGGCTTGCCCTGTCTACAGCGCCGGGCACCTACCAGCTAGCACTAGAATTCGACGCCGAAACCCGCCAAACACTGGCCTTTGAGGTCAAACCCAAGACCTACCCCGTGCAGCGCCTGACCATACCTGATGACCGCAAGGTTAACCCGTATGCTCAGGACATGGATCGCATTCAGCAGGAGCGTTCCCTGATGGACAACGCTTTCCTGCACTTCAGGGAAGGACCTGTGATCACTGACTTCGCCGTACCTACCCGCGGCAGACGCTCCAGCTCATTTGGCTCTCGGCGGATTCTCAATGATCAGCCACGCAGCCCACATAGCGGCATGGATATAGCGGCGCCTTCTGGCACGAACATTATTGCCCCAGCAGCTGGGATCGTGACTGCTGTGGGTGACTATTTCTTTAACGGCAATACCGTCATCCTTGACCATGGCCAGGGGCTGATCACCATGTATTGTCATCTCAGCGCAACGACAGTCAAACTTGGCGACCGGGTGGATCGCGGTGATGGCATCGGCGAGGTGGGTCAAACCGGAAGGGTCACAGGGCCGCACCTGCATTGGAGCGTCAGCCTAAATAATGCCAGGGTCGATCCCGGTTTATTTATTCAGACCGATCCTCAGCAGGAATTGCAATAACCATGCTGTTACCCTATTTCGAGCAATATGAGGGTAACGGTCCGGCATTGCTAATGGTCCATGGATTTCTGTCTTCCCGCGCCCAGTGGCTGGCGAATCTAGACGCACTGCGGCAGGTCTGCTCACCGGTTGTGATTGAGCTCTTTGGTCATGGGCGTGCGGCTTCACCCACCGACTCAGCGTGCTATCAGCCAGACTATTATGTGGCGGCGTTTGACCTGATCCGTCAGCAACTGGGCATTGAAAGCTGGTCTGTACTGGGTTATTCCCTCGGTGCGGCACTGACGTTACGTTACAGCCTGACGCATCCAGGACACACCCATGCCCAGGTGTTTACCAACTCCACATCAGCCTTTGCAGAGCCGGCGGTCACCGCCCACTTCAGAAAAAATGCTCAACAACTGATTCGGCAATATGAAACCGGTGGGCTAGACGCCATCAATGCCATCGCTGTGCATCCCCGGCATGCCAAGCGCATCCCCGAACCGTGGAAGGCGCAACTGCTTGCCGACTGCCAACAACTCAGCCCTGGGGGCGTCGGCCGAACCCTAGCGCACACCAATGGCAATGCATCGGTGCGAGACTTGATCAAAAACAACCAGGTACCGACCCTGCTGGTGCAAGGCACACGAGAAGCAAGATTTGAACCTTTCAGGGATTATGCTGAAGCGACGATGCCAAACCTGGAAATTGTCACCGTTGACGCCGGACACGCGGTCAATCTCGAAGCCATCGACGGCTTCAATACTGCCGTCACAGATTTCTTACGACGTCATTAATGAAGCGATTGGCAGGTTGTCGGCAGGGTATTGATTCACTCGCTACTGTTTGTGCTTACCCTTACGCCGATCGGTCTTCTTCGAGTTTCGCACGTGCTCTACCAGCCGCCGCTTGCTCTTGATCTGGCTCGCAGAGAGGACATTCTTTCGATCCTTGAACGGATTGTCAGAAGTCTTGAACTCAATTCGAATTGGCGTACCCTCAAGCTTCAAGGCTGCAACAAACTTGTTCTGCAAGTAGCGTTTGTAGGAGTCGGGAACGGCTTCAGTCTGGTTGCCATGGATAACTATTATTGGCGGATTATTTCCACCCACATGCACATAGCGTAGCTTGATGCGTCGGCCATTCACCGTTGGTGGCTGGTGCTCCTGCAAGGCCTTCGCCAGAATATCGTTCAACGTATGGGTTTGCAGCTTTCTGGTGGCCGACTCGTAGGCTTTGTTGATGGATTCATAAAGCTTGCCGACACCATTGCCTTTTAACGCCGATATGAAATGGGTCTGGGCAAAATCGATAAAAATCAGACGTCGCTCAAGCTCGCGCTTGACGATATTTTTCTGTTCAAGGTCGGTACTATCCCACTTGTTAATCGCAACCACCAAGGCCCTACCTGCATCCAACACATGACCTAACAGATGCAAATCTTGATCGACGATACCGTCAATCGCATCCACCATTAGCACCACAACATTGGCATCATCAATGGCAGCCAGGGTTTTAATAATCGAGAATTTTTCAACTTTTTCCTTCACCTTGCCACGACGTCGAATACCCGCCGTATCGATCAAGGTGTATTTCCTGCCGCGACGTTCATAGGGTATATAGATACTATCGCGGGTGGTACCTGCCTGGTCGAATACCACCACACGTTCTTCACCTAACAGGCGATTGACCAGCGTCGACTTACCAACGTTGGGGCGGCCAACGACGGCGATCTTGACACCCTGGTCTTCCGGCGGGGCCGACAGGTCTTCAACTTGCGTGGCTATGATGTCATAAAGATTCTCTCGAATTTCTTCATCAACCATATACTTGACGCCGCTACCTTGAGACGCTGAGACTAAACACGGCGCACCCAGGCCCAAAGAAGCGAACTCACCCAACACATAATCAGGATCCTGGCCGTCAATTTTATTAGCGACCAGTAAAACATTGCGTTCGTCGCCTCGCAGCACGCGAGCGATCTCTTCGTCTGAGGCGGTACGGCCGCCCTTGGCATCAACGATAAACAAGACCAGATCTGCCTCGCCGATAGCTGTCAACGCCTGCTCAGCCATGGGCTTATCGATCCCATCAACGTCACCACTCAAACCACCGGTATCTACCACGAAGTAATCGAAGTCTCCCATGGCACCTTTGCCATACTGGCGGTCGCGAGTGAGGCCAGAGAATTCCGCGACCAGGGCATCGCGGCTTTTGGTCAGACGATTAAAAAGTGTCGATTTACCAACATTGGGTCGCCCTACTAAAGCAATTACAGGAATCATATTCGCTCAGCGAACCTCAAGCGCCAAGAGGCGGCCACTGTTACTAATCAGGTAAATTCTACTGCCGTCGGCAATCACTGGTGCTGTTAGACCGGCGTTGTCGAGCTTTTCACGTCCGACAAAACGACCGTCTGACTGAGCAATCAGATGCAGATAACCTTCGAAATCCCCCACCGCTACATAACTGCTAACCGCTACAGGCGCAGTAATATCACGATACAGTAGGGCCTCTGTGGTCCAGACATCATCCGTGGTATCTTTACTGATTGCCGTCAATCGGCTGTCTTCGCTAGCCAAATAGATGTTACCAAAACCCGTACCCAGACCAACAATACTGGAAGCCTCTCTCGACCAAAGAATTTGACCCTTGGCGCTCAAATCGATGGCGACTAAATTACCCTGATAAGCCACCACGTAGAGTACCGAGCCATCCAGCACCATTTGGCCATCAATATCTACCAGCCGCTCCAGGTCAGACTGGCCCTGACCAACGCCAGCCCGTTGCTCGAAACCCACTTGGCCACGGTTCTGGTCAAGCATCACCATTCTTCCATTAGCAAAGGCCCCGATCAGAAAATCTTTGTCGGCGATCGGTGTACTGGTACCGCGTAACGTCAGACTGGGAATCGGAGTCGAGTAGAGCCATTTACGCTCGCCGCTGGCAGCATCGAAGGCTGCAATTTTGCCATCGATAGACTGGGCAAAGACTTTGCCATTGACCACCTGCGGTGGCGCCAACACTTCACTGGTGGTTGTCGCGCGCCAGGCTAAAGAGCCGTCGACCTGTTGAAGAGCAACAATCTCGCCAGCCGCTGAGCCAACGACTACGAGGGACCCGCCGACACCAACACCGCCGGTGATCGCATCAATTCCATCGGCGAAAGCGATAGCGCGTTCGTCTTCGGCATAAAAGTCAACAATCGACTGTTTCCAAACGACCTTGCCGGTACCCGTATCTACCGCGACAACATTACCATCAGCAGATGCCGCGTATATCCTTCCGCCTACCAGGCCCGGGATTAATTTGATCGCACTGTCGTCGACGCCTTTGCCCAGATTCACTGACCAGCGTTCAACGAGTTTCACCTCCGCCTTGAACTTGACCAATTCCACCGGCACTCGTACTTCTATATCATCCGAAAACCAGGAACAGCCACCGAGTGCCAACAACACAGACAGTGCCAGACTCGGCGCAAAGCGGACTCGCTTGGTTAACAGCTGTATCATTGAGTATCTTCCTCGGCCTGCATCGCTTGTTCGTCCGCGGATATCTCAACTTCGGGCAATACCAGGTCTTCAAGCTTCATGTTTAACATGGGCTTGGTGGTACCTTCCTGGAGAGACGCCACCGCCTGCTGGTAAGCCTGCCGTGCGTCCTCAATCTGATCCATCGCGTAATAGATATCACCCCGTAGTTCAGCATACGCACTGGCGTTAGCACCTGAATTTGATTGATCAAGTAACGCCAGAGCCGCTTCATATTCCCCTTGGCCGAGCTTCACCTGCGCCAGTCGTAATCGAACCAACCCAGCCAGTGACTTTTCGACCTTATGCTCAAGTACCCATTGCAACTCCTGCGCAGCGGCTTCGAGCTCGCCGGCCTCAACGTCCAGCTTAGCAAGCTGCATAGCAGCAAAATGAGCATAGGTGGTATCGGGGAATTCGGTCTTCAGCTGGTTCGCGATAAAGTTGGCCGTTGACTTGTTTTCTTCTGACAATGTACCCATTGGACCAACAGCCACCGCAGCAGTCAGGTTCTCATACATATCCGAGGCCTTCTCACCCTGTTCACGAGCTGATTTCTCCCAAGTCTGGTAGCCGAATACGACCCCGAGAGACAAAACAATACCAACCACAAGAGATCTTCCATTTGTCGAGAACCAGTTCTTCAGCGCTTCTACCTGTTCTTCTTCTGTTTTATCGGTGACCAAAATCCCACTCCTTAGAAAAATACTTTATTGAGATGCTCGATAATGTCACTCGCCGCAACATTAACCTGCTGACCATCGCCACGTAGGTGTTTCAAACCAACTTCACCTTGAGCGATCTCGTCATCACCGATGACCAGCGCTATTGTAGCATTGCTGGCATCAGCCTTTTTTAGCTGGGCTTTAAACTTACCTTCAGTGCAATGCACCATCACCCGTAGACTCGGCAATATATCGCGTATTGATTCAGCTAAAAGCATCGCCTGGTGCCTGGCGACATCGCCCATGGAAGCCACATAAATATCCGCCACCGCATGCGGCTCATAGCGCTCGTCAAGCATCAGCGCCACACGATCAAGACCCATCGCGAAGCCAATGCCAGGCGTCGGCTTGCCACCCAACTGCTCCACCAGACCATCATAGCGACCACCAGCACACACCGTATTCTGTGCCCCCAGCGTGTCGGTAACCCATTCAAATACTGTCTTGTTGTAGTAGTCGAGACCACGAACAATCGCCGGGTTGACCCGATAATCCACTTGTCGCGCATCGAGCAGACGACGTAATTGATCAAAGTCTGCCATCGATTCCGGATCAATATATTCCTGGAAGCTGGGTCCACCGACCAGCAATTCCTGTGTCTTCTCCACCTTACTGTCTAGAATCCGCAGCGGGTTGGTGCTCAATCGACGTCGACTGTCTTCATCCAACTCATCTTTGAGTGTCGTCAGATAGTCAACCAGTGCTGCCTTGAAAGCTAATCTTGACTCGCTATTGCCGAGGGTGTTGAGCTCCAGCTTTACATCTGCCTGCAGACCCAGCGCCTGCCAAAACCTTGCGGTCATGAACAGCAGTTCAGCATCTACATCTGGACCAGCCATGCCGAAGCACTCAGCGCCGATTTGTTCAAACTGGCGATACCGACCTTTCTGGGGACGCTCGTGACGAAACATGGGACCCGCGTACCAGAACCGCTGCACCTGATTATAAGTAAGGCCATGTTGCTGCGCCATACGCACGCATCCTGCTGTACCCTCAGGTCGCAGCGTCAGGCTCTCACCGTTCCTATCGTCAAAGGTGTACATCTCTTTTTCGACGATGTCAGTCGCCTCGCCCACCGCACGTTTGAACAATGCTGTTGACTCTAGAACTGGCAGGCCAATTTTTTCATAGCCATAGCCTGCCAACACGTCACTCACTGTTGTTGTGATATGGCTAAAAATTGCCTGTTGCCGCGGCAACAAATCTTGCATACCCCGGATTGCTTGGATTTTCACACTAATGGCCTTATCAGGAGCTTTTCGCAATAATTCGTTCTTGTGTCGCTAACAGCTTTTCCTTGTCAGCGACTCGCTTCTTGATAACCTCCTCGAGGTGATCTACCAGGTTCGCATTACTCACCTTGTGATCAGGCTTGCCATCGGCATACACCAGATTATTTGGCGACGCACCCGTCAGGCCAATTTCAGCCTCTTTCGCCTCACCAGGACCGTTAACAATACAGCCAATAATAGCCACATCCAGAGGTGTCGTGATGTCCTCGAAGCGTCGCTCTAATTCATTGATCGTACCGATAACATCAAAATTTTGTCGAGAACAGCTAGGACAAGCGACAAAGTGAATGCCTTTGGAACGCAGATGCAGCGCTTTGAGCAAGTCAAAGCCCACTTTAATTTCTTCTATGGGGTCCGCCGCCAGGGAAATTCGAATGGTATCTCCGATACCATCCATCAATAACGGCGCCAATCCTGCTGCTGATTTGACGGTACCCGAACGCAGGCCACCAGCCTCGGTAATGCCCAGATGCAAAGGCTGATCGATCATGCCAGCGATGGTTCTATAAGCTTCCATCGCCATAAAAATATCTGAAGATTTCATGCTTAGTTTGTAATTTTGAAAGTCGGCCTTATCAAGTAGATCGATATTACGCAGCGCCGATTCAACCATGGCTGCCGCATTAGGCTCCTTATACTTGCGCATTAAATCCTTGCCCAAAGAACCCGCATTTACACCGATCCGGATGGGGATACCTTTATCTCTAGCGGTATCAATCACTGCCTTAACCCGCGTTGCGTTGCCGATATTACCGGGATTAATCCGCAAACAATCAACACCCAGTTCGGCGACTTTCAGTGCAATCTTGTAGTCGAAGTGAATATCAGCGACCAGAGGCACCTTCACCTGTTGACGAATCAAGCCAAAGGCTTCCGCGGCATCCATACTTGGCACTGAAACCCGGACAATGTCTGCACCGACACTTTCGAGTCGACGAATTTGCGCGACAGTTGCCGCCACATCCGTCGTCTCGGTGTTAGTCATACTCTGTACAGCGATCGGAGCATCACCGCCAACAGGCACATTACCGACCATAATTTGTCGGCTTTTGCGTCGCTTTATGTTCGAGTCTGTTTGCATTTTTGTCTTCGCCAAAGTCGTCTTAGTTAAAATTATTGCTATCGAGGCAGCTTTATTGTGGCGGTTAGGTCAGCGCGCGTAAATCGATCTAGCGATATACGTTGGCCGTTGAATACCAACTGCGCAGCAGGCGCCTTACCGAACAGCACCCTGAATGGCGCTGTGCCAACAACGACGAGAGTATCGCCGGCTCGATTCAAGTCACCGTAAACCTGACTACCCACTGCATCAAATACTTCAATCCAACATTCATCAGTGAAATTGAACTCAAGCTTATCATCACCCGCGGTACTGACAGTAATCAATGAGCCAGCGCCTTGGCTAACCCGGCTAAAGCTGGCCGCATTCACGGGCTTTTCTAATAACCCTTGCTCTAACGCCGCTTTTTCTAATGCTGCTTTTTCGGCAACCTGGCCATCAGTACCAGTCGCTGCCAGGATCGGCGCTTGCACTGTTGGTACAACCCGCGTTTGAGCCACCTTTGACTGAGTCGGTGTAGGCTTTACACGATCTGCAGTTGAAGTGAGCACTGTCGTCGGACTTGCCGCCTCAACATCAATGCTCACTTCAACTGCAGCTTCGTTACTGACTTTAACGGCATCCACTAACGGCTCTCGGCTCGCCAGACCTGGCGGCTCTCGCTGCCCGGCTTCCGCCACAGACGCCTCGATATTAGCCGGACGACCGCCCACGTTCGTGTCTTCTTCATTGCCCGCAAAGATCCATACCAGCAACATCACCAACAGAACCAGCGCCAGACCTATTAATCCTGTCTGAACCACGGGTCCCGTAAATCGATTAACGCCCACCGGCTCTTCCACCAAGTCCTGCACCTCGCCAGTATCGACTTCCACCTGCTGGATTTCGTTGAAAGCTGCGACAACCTCGTCTTCCGACAAGCCGACCACTTTTGCGTAGGTCCTAAGATAGCCCCTGACATAGGCGGTCTTGCCCAACGCTTCGAACTGGCCCTCGTCTATCTGACGAATCATCGTTGCTGTTAGAAACAATTGATTAGCTACATCTTCCTGGCTTAAGCCCTTTGCCGTCCTCGCTTCAACCAATATGACTGACACTCTGGGCAATTCATCTGGCTCAACATTACTATCTAAATCGTTCATAGTTTCCTGCTACTGTCCTGATAGAGCTGATATTCCTTTGATGTCGGGAATATGTTCTTTAATGCCAAAGCCTGACTGGCCTCATCATCCTTTTTGTTCAACACCCTCGATAAGCGTATTCCTAACCACAGGCTTCGCGCCGATGGCTGGGCCAACATGCCATAACGCGCCAACAGCCGGCTTGATTCCGAGTAGTTAGATTGCGCAAAGCGGATCTCCGCCAACTCGAGCAACGCCCGGTCCTGGCTGGGGTTCAGTTGCAAGCTCTTGGTAAATGCGGCTTCCGCTTCGTCAAACCGGTTCAACCGCTGATAGCTGACACCGAGATTTTCAAACACCATGGACCTGGCGCCATACAGCCGATCCTCAGCGCATACTTCCAACTGCTCGATGGCGTCCTGATACCGGCCTTGCTCAAACAGGAATGCTCCATAGTTATTGCGGGCCATAGAAAACTTAGCATCCAGTCGAATCGCGCGCCGAAAGTAGTCTTCCGCTAAATCAGGCTCGCCTTCCAATTGAAACAACAACCCGAACAGGTTGTGCGCTGGTGCCGAACTCGGGTCGATCCCCAGTGCCTTGGTGAGATTTTCCTTCGCCCGCGCATACTCTTGATTACGAATGTAGCCCACGCCCAACCCCAATAAGGCTTCGACTTGGGCTTCCGTATTAATCTTGCGCTTGGGTTGTCCACCTTCTGTGACACAGCCTGTGAGGAACAACACAACCACGATCAAGGCACTGGCTTGAATTCTCATACCACGGCCTCAGCGGCGATGCGTCGGTAGGTTTCCTGACGCCGAGTCTTGTCTTCAACTTCGCCCACCAGTTGTCCGCAGGCCGCGTTGATATCCTGCCCTCGCGTGGTTCTGACCGTCACGGAGTAACCCCCGCGCAGCAGTCGTTCCTGGAATGCTCGCACGGCGATTTGACTCGGCCGTTTATAACCTGAGCCAGGAAAGGGGTTGAAGGGGATGAGATTGATTTTACACGGAAAGTCTTGCAGCAAAGCCACTAACTGTTCCGCATGTTCTGGCTGCTCGTTGACGCCATCCATCAAGGTATACTCGATAGTAATAGTACGTTTCTCACCCAGTGTGGCGGCATAAGTCCGACAGGCTGCCAGCAATTCTTCGATGGGATACTTGCGATTAATGGGCACCAACTGGCTGCGTAATTCATCGTTTGGGGCGTGCAGCGAAATTGCCAGGGAAGCGTCAGTGGTGCCTACCAGCTTGTAAATGGCTGGCACAACACCCGAGGTGGAAATGGTAACCTTGCGTTTAGAGATGCCATAGGCCAGATCATCCATCATCAACTCGACGGCAGCTATGACGTTGTCGAAATTCAGCAACGGTTCGCCCATACCCATTAACACGACGTTGGTGATTGCGCGACTGCGGTCCGGATAGGCCTTTTCCAGCACCTTGCGGGCAATCCGCAACTGGCCGACGATTTCCGCCGCGGTTAAGTCACTGTTAAACCCTTGCTTGCCCGTTGAACAAAAACTGCAGTCCAGCGCACAGCCTACCTGTGACGAGACACAAAGGGTGCCTCGAGTATCCTCAGGGATAAACACGGTTTCGATGGCACTGCCAGACTCGGCCCGAATCAACCATTTGCGGGTGCCATCCTGGGAGACGCGCTCGGTAATCACTTCTGACTCGCGAATATCACCCAGCTCAGCCAGTTGCAGTCGCAACTTCTTGCTGATGTCAGACATCTCGGCAAAATCATCAACATAGCGATGATGAATCCACTTCATGATTTGTGGCGCCCGATACGGCTTCTCACCCAACTCTATCAACAGTGCTTCCCACTGCGATTGGGTAAACCCCAAAAAATTCAGCCTGACACTAGCCATCTACGCTATCCCGGTTGACGAAAACTATCTATCGCAGATTTGATCTTCTGCAAAAAAGTAGCTGATTTCACGCGCTGCCGAAGCAACAGCATCTGAGCCATGGACAGCATTGGCATCGATAGATTCAGCAAAATCGGCACGAATGGTGCCGGGCGCCGCATCTTTAGGGTTGGTCGCACCCATCAACTCGCGGTTCTTGGCAACGGCATTTTCGCCTTTGAGTACTTGTAATACGACTGGGCCAGAGGACATATAGTTCACCAAGTCATTGTAAAAAGGTCGACCCTCGTGCTCGGCATAAAAACCCTCAGCCTCGCCCTTAGTCAACAGCGCCATGCGCGATGCAATAATCTGCAGCCCCGCCTTTTCAAACCGCGAAACAATCTCGCCAATCACATTCTTCGCCACGGCATCGGGTTTAATCATAGAAAAGGTCTTTTCAACAGCCATTACTGCGTACTCCATTATATTGAGATGATGTTTGGCCCCGATCGGCTACAACCGACTCGTGGTCAATAAAAAACAACCCGTGATTATACTCGGGTTTAAACGGGATAAAGCCAAAATTTCCGTATTTCATCGTGAATTGACGAAACCGGCATAAGTAATGCGGCCAAAAGGCCCATAAACCAGGAAAACCCACCGACCAGCGGACTCACGGGCGCGGATTATAGCCTGTGTGACAGATAGAACAAACCTACAATTCAGGGCTTGCAGATACTTTAGCGAGCAGAATCGGCTGACCTGCCATCTCGACAATAAGGTCAAGCCAATCCCCGCCAGCGCGCCTACTCCGCTTCGTCCATCCAAGCCGCCTGAATAGCTTCCAGAATCTTCTCGCCCGAGCGATGCGCGTCATCGTCAAAGTCCGCCAATTCCATGACCCAACGATGCAGGTCAGTAAAGCGAATGCTCAGCGGGTCCACATCTGGATGCGCTTCATACAGCTCTATTGCTATGTCATTAACATCAGTCCATTTCAAACCCATAAGGTCACCCTAGTGATTTTCAGATACCTGATTAATGGTGTATTTCGGAATCTCGATGACCAAATCCTCATTACCAACGACGACTTGGCAGCTCAGCCGTGAGTCTGGCTCAAGCCCCCACGCCTTGTCGAGCAGGTCATCTTCAAGCTCATCAGACGGCGCCAGAGAATCAAAACCCTCCCTGACCACGACATGACAGGTGGTGCAGGCACAGGCCATTTCGCAGGCGTGCTCAATGTTAATGCCATGAGCCAAAACCACCTCGATCAGGTTGGCACCTGGCTCAACCTCCAACACAGCGCCTTCTGGGCATCTTTCAGCATTCGGTAATATGATAATCTGGGTCACGGTTAATCCTTTTGTCCGATTTCAAACTCTTCGATCTGGTGACCTGACAGCGCCTGTTTGACGCTGGCGTTCATCCGCAAAGCAGCAAAATGATCGCTGGCAGCCCCTAATTTTGCTGTGGCATCCAGAATACTGGTGTTAGAGTCACTGTCGATGACACGCTGCAGGTCCGCCATAGCCGCCTCAATTTCGCCGATTTCAGCAGCGCTCAACAATGCTGCACCGTCTTTCGCCAGGGCCGCAGCCACCGCGTCGAGAACACTTCGACCATCGACTTGGGCCTCGGTTAGTGATCGCAGGCGAATATCTTCGGCGGCAAATTCAAAAGACGCTTTTAGCATCTCAGTAATTTCCTCGTCACTAAGACCATAGGACGGCTTAACCACGATCTGCGCTTCGACACCTGTACTTAGCTCCATCGCCGAGACCGACATAAGACCATCGGCATCCACCTGGAACATCACGGCAATCCGCGCAGCACCGGCAACCATGGCCGGAATACCCCGCAGTTCAAAGCGCGCCAGGGATCGACAATCAACCACGCGCTCCCGCTCACCTTGAACAACGTGGATCAGCATGGCGGTCTGGCCATCTTTATAGGTCGTGAATTCCTGGGCCTTGGAGATCGGAATAGCCGTGTTGCGATGAATAATTTTCTCCACCAAACCACCCACCGTTTCCAGCCCAAGGGATAGGGGCAAGACATCCAGCAATAGCATTTCCGCGTCAGGCTTGTTGCCCGCCAGTATATTCGCCTGAATCGCAGCGCCCACGGCCACCACCTTATCTGGGTCGATATCACTCAGGGGTTCCACCTCAAAGAAGTCGCGAACCTGGGATCGCACCAGCGGCACCCGGGTTGAACCGCCTACCAAAACGACACTCTGGATATCCGCGTTAGTGAGACCCGCATCACGAACCACCCGTCGGCAGGCTTTGAGTGAGTCAGCCACCAATCCTGCCACTAAATCATCAAATTGCCCACGGGTCAGCACGCCCTGGTAGTGAAAATTGTCACTGTCGATCTTAATCTCTACGCTGTCGCTGGTAGACAGCTGTTCTTTAATTCGTCGCGCTTCAGTCATTAGCTGACGAGACTGACCATGCGTGATTTGTTCACTAAAATTCGCCTCACTGATCAGCCATTCGGCAATCTTACGATCAAAGTCGTCACCACCCAGGGCAGAGTTACCACCTGTTGCGAGCACCTCAAAGACACCTCGATTGAGACGCAACAAGGAAATATCGAATGTGCCGCCACCCAGATCATAAACCGCAATCACGCCTTCCGCGCCAGTATCAAGTCCATAGGCCACCGCCGCCGCCGTGGGCTCATTGAGCAATCGGTAGACATTTAAGCCGGCGAGTTTAGCCGCATCGCGAGTCGCCTGGCGTTGGGCATCGTCAAAGTAGGCCGGCACCGTGATAACGACGCCGTCTAACTCGCCGCCGAGAGTTTCTTCGCCGCGCTGCACCAAGGTCTTTAGAATTTCAGCCGAAACTTCCACCGGGCTAACCTGGCCTGAGACGACAGAGAGTCTCGGCATGCCTTGCGTCTCGATAAATTCATAGGGCAGCCGCTCGCCAAGCGTTTCGATATCTTTGATGCCCCGACCCATTAACCGTTTGACAGAGACGATCGTATTGAGGGGATCTTCACTGGCGGCCGCGAGCGCCTGAGCGCCGACAACAACGCTATTATCTGCCAGATACCGGACCACCGAAGGCAATAAATGCTGACTATCCGCATCTGGCAGCGTCGCCGCTTGGCCATTACGAACACTGGCGATCAACGAATTGGTCGTTCCAAGGTCAATGCCCGCGGCCCGTTTACGTTGATGAGGATCCACCGCTTGGCCAGGTTCTGTGATCTGTAACAATGCCATAAAATTCGTCTTAATCCTTACTTGTTAGGTATTGCCTGCTCAGTGTATCAACGCGGAGCAGCCTAATAGCCGAGCAGCTTCTCTTCGAGGCGATCGGCCTCGCTATAGAGCTTGTGCATGAATTGCATTTTATAGGTCGTTTGTTCGGCCGCGGCCAATTGGTCGTCAATTTGCGCCGCAAAGTCTAATTCAAGGGCCGCCAGCCCAGCCGCTATTTTCCCCTTGAAGACCGCGAGTCGTGCCAGGCTGCCAGCATCGTCGCCGATGTCTTCTAGCTCTTCCCGCAGTTCTATCTGCGCCATCAGAAACTCGCCGGGCAGGGTCGGGTTATGTTCGATTTCGCAAGACTTTAGTTTCAGGATATAAATCGCCCGCTTCAACGGTGACTTTAAGGTCGTGTAGGCTTCATTGATGACCGTCGCCCACTGCATCGCAAGTCGCTTGTCTTGATCAGAGGCGCCCACATGCTTGTCAGGGTGCACATTGCGCTGCAAGTCACGGTAACGGTCGTCAAGCACCAATGGCTCTACCTGATAACTGACAGGCAATTGAAATATCGAGAAAAAGTTGTCTTGGAAGTTCACATTCACAATCAGGTCAATGGGTCGTCAAGCATGGATTAAAGGCGCTTCGGCATTTATGCGCCAAAGCGTAATCAGGTTAGAGAGCCTGCTATACGGTGAAACTTTCACCACAGCCACATTCAGCCTGGACGTTTGGATTCCTGAACTCGAAACCTTCATTCAAACCCTGTTTGACGTAATCCATTTCTGTTCCGTCGATGTAAATCAGACTTTTGGGATCAACGAAGACATCAATCCCCTGGCTTTTAAACAGCTGATCTTCTGGCGCCGGCTCATCCACTGGCTCAAGGACATACATTAACCCAGAGCAGCCGGTGGTCTTTACAGATAAACGAATACCCACACCCTTGCCGCGGCTACCCAAGTAGCTGCCGATATGCGCGGCGGCTTTTTCTGTCAGACTAATTCCCATACTCGATCTGCTCCTCCTTGATGCCTTTATTCGCCAACGGCAACCGCTGTCTGTTGATCAGCCGCATGCTTGGCCCGGAAATCTTTGACCGCTGCCTTGATGGCATCTTCCGCAAGCACTGAACAGTGAATTTTCACCGGTGGCAACGCCAACTCTTCAGCAATCTCAGTATTCTTGATCGAGGCCGCCTCGTCCAGAGTTCGACCCTTAACCCATTCTGTCAGTAAAGAGCTCGACGCAATCGCTGAACCACAACCGTAGGTCTTGAATTTGGCGTCTTCAATAATCCCGGCGTCATTGACCTTGATTTGTAGCCGCATTACATCACCACAGGCCGGTGCGCCGACCATGCCTGTACCAACACTGTCATCCATATCGTCCATCTTGCCGACGTTGCGTGGATTGTCGTAGTGATCCATTACTTTATCGCTGTATGCCATATTACTTCTCCAAATTATGCTGTCTGTTATCTAGCGAAATTCGCCCGTTCTGGGTAAGACACAAGGTCCATGTTCAACGCCTAATGCGCTGCCCATTCGATCTTGGTGAGATCCACACCATCTTTATACATATCCCACAGCGGTGATAATTCACGCAGTTTGTTCACCGCCAGATGAATTTTCGCGAGCGCATAGTCCACGTCTTCTTCGCTGGTAAAGCGACCAACACTGAAACGTAATGAACTATGGGCCATCTCGTCATTTAAGCCCAGTGCCCGCAACACATAGGAAGGCTCAAGACTCGCAGAAGTACAGGCTGAGCCCGATGATACGGCCAGGTCACTTAAGGACATGATCAATGACTCGCCTTCAACATAGTTGAAACTGACATTGAGCCAACCTGACACACGCTTGTCAAAGCTGCCATTCACATGGATCTCCTCGATATCTTGCAAACCCTGCCACAAGCGCTCACGCAGCGCGCCGATACGAATTTGCTCTTCATGCATTTCCGCCTTAGCGATTCGACAAGCTTCGCCCATGCCAACCAATTGATGGGTCGCCAGGGTACCAGAACGCATGCCCCTTTCATGCCCGCCACCATGGATCTGCGCTTCGAGCCGAATTCTAGGCTTGCGGCGCACGTACAAGGCACCAACACCCTTGGGGCCGTAAATCTTGTGCGCTGAGAAGGACATCAGGTCAACTTTCATCGCTTCTAGATCGATATCAATCTTGCCCGCGCTCTGTGCCGCATCAACGTGGAAGAATACCTTCTTGGCACGACAGACTTCACCAATCGCTGCGATGTCGTTAATCACCCCGATTTCGTTATTAACATGCATGATAGACACCAAAACCGTATCTTCACGAATGGCTGCTGCCACCTGCTCTGGGGTCACGATACCATCGCTACCTGGCTCCAGGTAAGTCACTTCAAACCCTTCGCGCTCGAGATGTCGGCAGGTATCTAGGACCGCCTTGTGCTCGATGCGCGAGGTGATCAAGTGCTTGCCCTTGTTCTTGTAAAAGTGAGCAACGCCCTTAATTGCCAGGTTATCAGACTCGGTAGCACCGGAGGTCCAGACAATCTCTCGTGGGTCGGCATTAACCAGATCAGCAACCTGCCGACGCGCCAGCTCCACCGCTTCTTCAGCTTCCCAGCCGTACTTGTGGGAGCGGCTCGCTGGGTTACCGAAGTTGCCTTCGGCGAGCAGACATTCGCTCATCTTCTGTGCGACCCGGGGATCAACGGGTGTGGTCGCGGCGTAATCAAAATAAATAGGGAGCTTCATGCTTCCACCTCCTCGGCAGGCATACGGATGACTTCATCTCGTTTTAAGTGTTGTCGGGCTGCGCGTTCTCGCACTTCCCGTTTAGCAATAATACTGGCCAGATCGATATCGCTTAGAAACTGGTGAATCTGGCTCGACAGGTCCGACCAAAGCTCATGAGTCAGGCAGGTTTCACCATGATTACAATTCGCCTTACCAGCACAGCGGGTGGCATCAACCAGCTCATCAACGGAATCAACAATCTGAGCCACAAAAATCGAACTGGCGTTACGGCTTAATTGGTAGCCACCCCCTGGTCCACGAACGCTCTTCACCAGCTCACTACGACGTAACTTGGCAAACAATTGTTCCAGATAAGACAGACTGATACCTTGACGCTCAGAAATATCAGCCAAACTGATCGGACCGTTGTCTTCATTGACAGCCAGATCTAACATGGCCGTCACGGCATATCGACCTTTCGCGGTTAATCTCATAGCTTTTTTCATCCTCGACCCGGTTCGGATCCAATCCATCGCACTTGAACCAGTATCTACGCAATACCCGACTAATTAGATCGGCTATTCTGACAGCCCAAGTTAGATATTTCAATAGTTGACCATTTTAGTCGGGTATTGTTCCCTTTGCTTTCAATCCCCGCTGAGGCCGCCCCAATTTATTCACGCTAGTCAGAAAACCGCGCAGAATATTGACCTCCATTTCGTCCAGGCGAATACGATTAAACATGCGGCGCAAGCGGGTCAGCAGCTGCCTGGGATTCTCGGGGTCATGGAACTCAACCTGCACGAGCGTCTCTTCCAGATGTTGAAACAGATGCTCAACGGCATCTGATGTCGCGTAGGCCATATCCCAATTATCTATTTCTCGCTTGTCTACTGCCGGCGCGTCGATTTCTGGCGTCCTGATTTCATGCTGGGCCGCCAGGCTCGCCTGTAGCACTTCGTAACACAATACTTGCACCGCCATCGCCAGATTTAGGGAACTGTATGCCTCGCCCGTCGGAATATTAATATGAAAATGGCACTTCTGCAGTTCCTCGTTTTTCAAACCGCGAGACTCGCGACCAAAAATAATCGCAATCTCTGCGCCTGCAGCCTGCTCAGCCACCACTTTTTCACCGCAGGCACGGGGCTCAAGCATCGGCCAAGGAATGCGTCGGTCGCGTGCTGAGGTACCAAGCACTAACTGGCAACCTTCAATCGCCTCATCGAGGGTATCCACCACAATGGCTGAGCTAACCACGTCGACGGCGCTAGCAGCTCGCCGAAATGCTGTGTCATCGGGGAAGTCTTTGGGATTGACCAACACTAGTCGCGTCAGCCCCATATTCTTCATGGCACGCGCCGCGGCCCCGATATTACCGGGATGGCTGGTTTCGATCAGAACAATACGTACAGACGGAAACAGGTTATCAGCAGATTTTTGCATTAGATATCTTCAGGGGACGATTCGGCGGCGTAATTCTACACGCAAAATGCTATGATGCCCCGCCGAAATTGTGCTAGCTCATCATTTCAATGGCTTTTTACTGCTCTTTATGACAATTGGTGGATTAAATCTATGGAACCGATGGCCAACATGGCTCTACGCGCCGCACGCCTTGTGGCGCCCCGCATTACCCGCGCCTTTGACCGCCCTGACCTGATTAAAGTCAGCGACAAGGGCCAGAATGACTACGTGACGAATATCGATAATGAGGTGGAATACGCCATTGTTGATGCGTTGAAAACCACATTCCCCGGTCATTCCTTCCGCGGCGAAGAAGCTGCGCAGAACATCGACACAGAAGGCGCCGAATATGAATGGATCATCGACCCTATAGATGGGACCACCAACTTCGTACAAAACATTCCCCATTTTTGCATCTCTATCGCCTGTTTACGCAACGGCAAAATGGAACACGCTGTCATTCTCGACCCAATCCGACAGGAAGAATTTGTCGCCAGCCGTGGCAAAGGTTGCTCTCTGAATGGTCGACGCCTCAGGGTCGGCAGCAAAACATCCCTACAGAGCGCCTTGATCTCAACCGGCGGCCACGAACAAGCTATTGCCGAACAGCAGGCTTTGATTTATCGGCAATTATTGAATGAAGGCGCGGTGATGCGCCAGGCTGGCAGTGCGGCCCTGGATCTCGCCTGGGTTGCTGCCGGCAGACTCGACGGCATGTGGATGAGCCAACTGAACCTCTGGGATATGGCGGCGGGCGCATTAATGGTACAGGAAACAGGCGGACTCTTAGGCGAGTTCAATGGCGGCACTCAGTATTTAAAGTCTGGCAACATTATTGCGGCCTCTCCCAAATGCTTTCGCAGCTTGGCACCATTGATTCGAAAGCATTTGGGCTAAGCTGGACTAAACCCAAGTGCCGGTAACGCTGGCTAGAACGCCAGCGTCGCTACTAGCCCATCATGTCAGGGTCTTCAGCGCCTTCTTTGACTGGGATTGCCAGGTCTTCTTTGGATATATTCAGCAACACCAACACATTCGCCGCGATATAGATCGAAGAATAGGTCCCTACCACCACACCAATAATCAAACCTTCAGCGAAACCACGAATCAGTTCGCCACCGAGGAAATATAAAGCCAACAAGACCAGCAAGGTAGTCACGGACGTTACCACCGTGCGACCCAAGGTCTGGTTTAGTGAAATATTAATAATATCCACGGACGAGCCGCGACGAACCTTACGAAAATTTTCTCGAATCCGGTCAGCGACCACAATCGTGTCGTTCAACGAATAACCGATCACCGCCAACAGTGCTGCGAGCACGGTCAAATCAAAGTCCCAGCGAGTCAGTGAGAAGATACCCAAGATAATAATGACATCATGAAATAAGGCGACCACCGCGCCTACAGCAAACTTGAACTGGAAGCGCATAGCGATATACAGCATGACAGCCGCCAGGGCCGTCAGCATACCCAACCCCCCTTGATTCGTAAGCTCTTCACCTACCGCAGGGCCCACAAATTCTGACCGCCGAAGCAAGACGCTATCGCCAGCCGCCTGCCTCAACGCCTTGAGCACCTCGTCACCCAAGGTCGCATTTTCGCGATCCGAGAGATTTTTTTGCGGCGGAATTCGAACCAGAATATCGCGCTCTGAACCGAAGTACTGAACTACATGGCCACTAAAGCCAGCCTTATCCAGCTCCATACGAATATCGCCGGGATCAACAGGACTCTCATAGGCCACCTCAACCAGCGTGCCGCCAGTAAAATCCAGCCCCCACTCAACCTGGTTCCAGGCTAAAGACACCAGCGAGGCCAGCACCAATGCCAACGAAATACCACCAGCGATATTGCGGTATCGCATGAAGTCGATTTTATACTTTGTCGCGCTCATGGGTTGTCGCCAAAATTGGGGGCAAGTTTCATATCGCCAGACTTTTCACGTTGCGCCCACCGTAAATCACGTTAATGATCGCTCTAGTGCACACAATGGCTGTAAACATTGACGTCAAAATACCGATCGACAGGGTTATCGCGAAGCCCTTAACTGGGCCAGTGCCAATGGCATAAAGAATCAGTGCAACAATCAGGGTGGTGATATTGGCATCAAAAATGGTCACAAACGCTCGCTCGAAACCCGCATTGATCGCCGCTTGGGGCGACATACCATTTGCCAACTCTTCCCTGATTCGGGAAAAGATCAAGACGTTCGCATCAACGGCCATACCCACAGTCAAAACAATGCCCGCGATACCCGGTAAGGTCAGAGTTGCACCGAGACTCGACATGATCGCGACCAACAAGACCAGGTTGGTCATCAGCGCCAAATCGGCCGCTATGCCGAACACCCGGTAGTAAACCAACATGAATAGCAGCACGAGCATTAGGCCAACGGCGACCGAGATTGCACCCAATTCGATATTTTCCTTACCTAAACTGGCACCCACCGTGCGCTCTTCGGCAATGAACATATCCGCCGCCAATGCGCCGGCACGCAGTAACAGGGACAATTCACGGGCTTCTCCCGCCTGTAAACCGGTAATTCTGAACTGCACACCCAGCGCGGCTTGCACTGTTGCCAAGCTGATGACTCGGCGTTCAACGTAGGGTGTTGTCTTTCGAACTTCCACGCCATCGACCATGGAATAGCTGTCCCGGGTCTTGGTTTCGATAAAGACCACACCTAAGCGCCGACCGATATTATGACGGGTTGCGCGGTGCATCATGTTGCCGCCTTCGCTGTCGAGGGTGATATTGACCTGCGGCAAGCCTGTCTCTGGGTCAAAGCTGGCTTTGGCATCAACCACTCGATCACCCTTGATGATGACATTTCTCTCAAGGCTCGCCGTACGGCCTTCGTAGTCATAGTCGATGGTGGTGGAGCGCGGTGCATCGGGTTGCGCATCAAAGCGAAACTCTAAGGTTGCCACCTTACCCAGAATACGCTTGGCTTCTGCCGTGTCTTGCACACCGGGTAGGTCAACAACAATCCGGTTACGCCCGAGGCGCTGCACCAGGGGTTCAGAGACTCCTAATTCGTTCACTCGGTTACGAATCGTTTGCAGATTCTGCGATACCGCAAAATCTTCAATAGACCGAATCGTGTCTTCGGTAATCTTCAAGCTGATAAACGGCAAACCATCTTCGCCCGCAGAGAATATAAACTCTCGATACTGTGATTCCAGCAGGCTTCGCGCCTTACTGCGGGTTTCCTCGTCTTCAAACGATATTTTCAAGACGCCGCGACTACTGTCATCGACGTCTTTATAGCGAATCTTGGCCTCACGTAACTTGCGCTTTACGTCGGTTCCAAGGCTACTGATGCGATCAGTGACGACGCTATTGGTATCCACCTCCATCAAGAAATGGACACCGCCTCGCAGATCGAGGCCATATTTCATGGGGGCTGCCCGTAAATCATCGAGCCATTCGGGGGTCGTTGGCGCGGCATTCAAGGCCACCACATAGCGCTGTTTCAGATCGTGGAGAGACCGTTGAATCACGGTCTTGGCTTTCAACTGCGTATCATCATCAGGCAGTCGAATCAGGATATTTTGGTCCTTTAGCTCCGCGCCATAATATTTAAGACCGGCCGCATCAAGCGCGTCAGTAGCGACCTGCAGCGCACGGTCTGTGACTGTCTCGCCGCTGGTTTCGACAGATATCTGGACCGCGTAGTCAGGCTGATAGATATTCGGCAACGCATAAACAAGGCCGAGCACGATCGCGAACACAACCAGCAGGTTTTTCCAAAGGGGGTAGGTATTTAGCACCAGTTATATACTTTTGATCGTGCCTTTCGGCAACGCCGATGCGATCGCACCTTTTTGAATCTTGATTTCAACGTTATCAGCGATCTCTACCACTAAAAACTGCTCATCTACTTTGGTGATTTTGCCAAGCATGCCACCACTGGTCACGACCTCGTCACCCTTGCTCAGGCCGCCGACCAATTCCTTGTGCTCTTTAGTCCGCTTGCTCTGTGGGCGCCAGACAATGAAGTAAAACACCAGCGCAAACGCTATGATAATAAAGATATCCATACCCGGTATCGGTCCGCTACCACCTGCCGCATCTGCTGCCATCGCAGCCGGGATCAAAAAGTTACTCATAGGAATCACTCTCTATATATAGTGCTGATTGTATAGTGCTGATTGTATAGTGCTGATTGT
>ERZ807291.1554-NODE-1554-length-36871-cov-6.497229_pt1 | contig 36871 bp, 22 predicted proteins | sample MGYA00521257_ERZ807291 | MGnify/ENA primary metagenome ERZ807291 (study PRJEB31413, sample SAMN03169783) | marine metagenome | biome: Marine; feature: Water; material: Subsurface seawater | place: North Sea | collected 2011-04-28 | depth 1 m m ...
CGTGAATGGATCCATTATATTGTTGTTCATTTCTTTCACTAATGTTAAATCGTTTACTAAACCTTGTAACATTTCGTCATTTTCTATATGATGTTGTCCCATGAATTTTTGTAGATTATTCTTCAAATCATCGGCACAATCTATTTGATTATTGTCAAATTCATGGAGTGGCGGTGGAAGTCCGAATGTAAAACAATCACGGCGAAATACTAATCTTTCATTTTTGTTGTCTAAATTACTTCGTATATCATAAAGGAATTTCTGAACACAAAGACGATAATATTGTTTTAGCAAGGAAATATTATTATCAATTTCAGGTGTTTCTTTTGAACTATTCATAGTATATGTTTCTCGTGTAACAACATTCGTTCCATTCAATACTATAGATACATTTTCCATATTTTCAGCCAAGATATGATATTCTTTTTTTGCTTCCGACGACAAATTTCCAATTTCCAATGAACTTTCAAAACATCCTTTTTTAAAATCATAAATAGTTCCATTATTCACAGTGATGACACATTTATCTAAAACTCTATTTGTTTCATTAAACAAAATTTCACCATATACATTTCCAGTAAATTCAATATCATCAATAAACCAATCACAACAAGTAGTATATTTTTTCCCCAATGAACTCATAAGGCGAGAGTTATGATCTTTCCCTAACGCAATAAAATGATTAATGTATTTTGGACTTGCGAAATTGACTAATTCTGCCACATTTGTAATTCCACAAGTAGGTTCTCCATCGGTAATCAAAATGCCTACTTTATTATAACATTCAATGGATTCATGTTCAATATCCAGGTTTTCATTCATAGTATTTAATGCTAATCCAATATCCGTGCTATTCATTGGATGAATAGCGTGAATTTTGGAAATAATATCATTCACGTTTTCTTTGGAAACACATATGCGCTCCACATAATGATGAATATGGTTGTCAAATCCATTGATTTCAATATACACATTTTCTCTTTTATGAGCAAAATGAAGCACCATATTTTGAAGAGTGTGTCGAAGCAATTGAATTTTGCTGCGACCTTTACTTACAATATCCGACATAGACCCCGAAACATCAATCATAAAGGAAAATAACATACTAGTAGAAGAAGGAGAAGATGCTTTGGTTTCCAATGATAATACGCCATATTTCTGTGTGTGAAAATTCCCGTATTCCTCGGGAAGAGACGATAAACTGTAATTTAATTTCAACTGTTTCAACATATTTAGTATTTACTATATTATTATTTAAGTAAATTTTCAAAAGAATCAATTTTATAAAGTAACTAATGCCATTCATCAACTAAGATAGTGCAACATTTTGACCCAATGATGAAATATATTTAGAACTCCGGTCTAAACCCTTCAATTTTGACATAACATGTTTCATCTTTTCCGTACTTTCTTCTTCTATATGTTTTCTTTGAATTTGTTGTTTTAATTCCAAAATATCCTCCTTTAATAAAATTATTTCGTCCTTCACAAATTTTGTGAAATCTTGAACTTGTTTTTCCAATTCTAAAAATTGTTCCTTCGAAACATATTGTTTTTCGACATCTTGAGCCCATGATACTTGTTTAGGTGTTTTTTCGTTTTCATCCAAAGATTGAATTTCCAATGAAATCGGTTTGTCATTTTCGATTGGTTTTATCGATTCTGATTTAGTCACTTTTGGTTGAAGCGGTTGTATATCATATTCTCGCTCCTTCATTTGCTTTTGTAACAAACTATCTATATTATCCAAAGGAGTATCGTCTTGTTTTTTCTCACTGAAATCTATTTCTTCAACCGTTGGTCGTTGTAACATGGAACCATATTCTTGTTGGCGATTTTCAAATTGGTTATTTATTTTGGTTTGCTTTTGTTCGATTAAATAATCGCGCGATTCCATAGAATTTGATTCTAAAGAATCGATTTGAAAAGGAGTAGAAGAAATCCCGTCATATGAATGCGAAGAAAAATCTGTTTTTGTCTTCAATTCATGAATCATATATTGAATGGTTTCCTTATTTAGTGACCTGAGTTCTTGAACATTTAGTTTGGGATTGGACTTATCATAAAATTGTTGAATGATACTTTGAAACCATTTCTGTTTCTCTTCTTTTTTCTGAAAATGGGACATTTTCGATATAGTATTCCATATTAATGTTTGATTTTCAGGTAGAATGTACAAACTCATATACTAAATGAAAATAATAATATTTATATTATTATTCGCAATATATATGTAAAAATTAATCTTTCATCGGACATTTTAAATTGGGATCAATAAGTGCCTTGTCTTCTGGTTTTCTTCCACATACATCTTTTCGGATCATCTCTTCTGTAAATTGTCCACGTCCAATAAGATTGGTCTTATCATAACCGAATTTCTGACGTACTTCATTCACAAAATCCATGTCTTTATGTGCTAATATAAGACGTTCTTCTAACCAATGCTCGTAGTTTTTACCACGTATGTTTTGGACACCTGATAAAAAACTAAAAATTCCTCCACCCTTTTTCTCATTACTCTTCTTTGGTGGTTTCCGGCATTTAATCGGAGTATCAGCACCAGGTTCTAACGCCACATCACTGTCTTTAAAAACGAATTCGTATACTTTCTCCTTTTCTTTTGCGTCAGGGGGACCTTTTAATGTAACTGCTAATTCCTCTTCAAAATCTTTGGCAACCTCAGATATAAAATTGACTAAATATTCGCCATGCGAGTCGACTTCAGATGCTTGAGGTCCTTTTTCGACACGGATCATACTAAATATATCAGGGTTCGTGTGTTGTCGAGCAAAAACAACACGCACCTTTTCCGTGCGTTTTTTACCACCATGATGACGCTTTTTAGTATTGGTCTTTCTTTTCTTATATGTTCGTTTTGAATTATTTTTTTTCATCTTATAATAACATGAGAAAAAGAGTTTACTAATTATTTTTCATTGAAATACACCTTACGATATGATGTCATTAATTCGTCTGTTAATCCGGGTTTGGTAAAAATGTGAACAATATCTTTTGTTTCGAGTTGTTTTTTTCCTCCTTTCATAATGGTTTGGAAATGATCATCTAAATTATGCGTTATAAATGTCACAATAAAGAAAAGTGAAAACATGCCGCATTCAGTATTTGTTTTTTGATGACTATAATCGTTTTGAATATATTTGAATAAAATCGGTTCATCTAACTGTTTTCCTTGTTTGATAATTTCTTTCTTCAATTTATTGATTTGTCGAGGGACCGAATTCACCGCACTATCATAATAGAAAATCAAACTTTGGTCCATATCAATAAACATCGAAACCCAGTGAGAACCTGGTTCATCGTGTTTGTCTAAATTAAATATAACACCCAGTTTTGTTTTTCCGCGATTTTTCAAGTCCTGTAAAGACAAACGACACAAATCGTTCCATACGCATTTATCATCTCCATACGGTTTTGCGTCATAATCAATTGCGGATGGACCTAGTAATTTGAATTCTGGATGTGAAACCTCATATTGTTTTAAAACGGATTGAATGTCGTAATTGGACAACCACGCATTTGGTTGTGTTTTCCACGAATTCGGTTTATCGGGCGAAAAGAGTAAATTATCCAATTCTTGTTTTTGTTTGGGGTTTTTAATTTCGTTTAACCAACAATCTTCTTTTTCACAATGATCCATTTTTGAACGTAATATTGACCAAATTTTCCTGGGATGAGACGTTCTTATTTTTTTGTCATGATTTTTATTATACGCATCGCGAATTGCCAACAGTGCGTCTTTGGTATAACAAGTATTTCTATCTACTTGCTTGCCTTTATTGCGCGGATGACAATTCATTTTCACCGTTTTATTATATATTTTCTTGTTTTTTTTACTATATTTTGGTTTACCCATTATAGTATAATAGGTTATTTTTTTCTCATTAAATATTTATCCATTGTTCCAGTAGAATAAGAAGGGGGTTTATCGTCTGATTCTTCACTTTCTGCTTGAAAAGGGAAAAGATCATCTCCATAAGAATCATCTTGGTCATATTCTTTTTGTATTTCATCGGATCGTTTTTTAACTTCTAAATACCGTATCAAAGTGCGGGAATAATTGTTAAACGCTTCGTTTACATCGGACCCATAATTGTGTTGTTTACATTTACATAATTGAGTTGTGACTTCTTGAATATCTTGCTTAAATGTTTTACAATCTTCAATAAATTGTTGTTCTTCTTTATATCGCGAATCATCCGTTTTGTGTAAATATTTGCTATAAGATGTTTGATTACTGAGTAATTTCATGGTGATTTCGTCGATAAATTTGTCATTGGGCGATTCACTAATAGGTATATCATTTTCCATTATATATATGTAAAATGATATTTTGTTGTTGTAAATAGCGATTATTTTTTGTCTAACTCATCTGCTTTTTGTAGATGTGTTGTGTATTTTTGTTCAAAAGTGTTTTTAATTTTGTTCATGGTTTCCTTGTTTGTGCCTTCCAATTTTCCTGATATACAATCAATCTTGTCCATAATATTTTTATAAATGTCTGCTTTGGTACGATCACATCCTTCTTTTCGACCGCTCATGAAAGTATTACAACTAACACCAGTTTTTTCAACAATTTTAGAATTAACCAGCGATTCCAGCATCCCAATTTTCGTACGATCAAAGTATTTGGGATTTGGTACATCTAAGGTATTTTCTTTAATAGCATCTTCTATATCTTTTAATAAATCCATTGTATCTTTATAATGAGGTACCTCTGTGTTATTCTGTAATGCTTGATATTTTTCCGTTACTGTAGTATCACATGTACCATCCCCACCACGTCTTTTTCTATATTTGCGCGTTTTTTTCACACGTTTTTTATGATTTTTTGATTTTTTCCCATGTTTCTTGGACAATTGTTTTTTACTTTTATATCTACGAGTAGCCATTATATATAATATGTAGATTATATTATGAATGAACGCATTTATACCTTTTTGGGGATTGGTTAAATGTCTAAATACCCTTTTAGTTTTTCAAAAAAGTGAATCAACTATCTCTTCTTACGCGTTTCGTTCTTGGACTCTGCCTTCTTTTTGCGCGTGTCTTCTTTTTGTTTGCGTTTTTCTTCTTTTGCCCGTTCCTTTTCTTGGCGTTTATATTCCTGATCTTGTTGTTTCAAGCGCTTTTTTTCTTCCTTTACACGTTCTTTTTCTTCTGCCTTTTCTTCTTTTTCGCGCTCTTTGGTTTCTTTCTCTTGGACAAGTTGATGTTTTACATCGCGAAAGTCTTTTTTCGTTTTATCTAAATATTTGGAAACTAGATCATTCATTAAACCTTCTTTAAATTCTTCGCGTAGATCGCCTTGTTTACGTAGTGTTTTACGTAATTTATTTTCCGTTTTCTTTTTCTCCTTTTCTTCTTTTAACTTTTCTTTTACTTCATTTTTCATCTCTTTTTTCAGTGTTGTCATTTTCTTGGACAAATCTTTTTTTATTATTTTCTGTTCGAACAATAAATCTTTAGACTCTACACCAACCTGTTTTTTGCGTAGTTTCATTGTTTTCTTGTGATTTGATTGTTCTATTTTGATGGCATGTTTCACAACAAACGTTTCTAGTTTACTGAGTTCTCCGTTTCGCAACATAGTTTTGAGTTCTCTTAATTTCTTTTTATGGTTTGAGACCATAACATTGAGTTGGTCGTCTAGATCCGAAATACGAGTTTTAAACGCATCTAATTTATGTTGTATTTCTTGGACTTGTGGGTGTTGTGAAAGAGTATTTTCAATCGGACCTTTCTTAGTAATTACTTTTCCACAATCATATTTCAAAACATAATATAAACTATCTTCAAATTCCTTGACTTTTGTTGGATCCGTTTTCTTCAAATTGCTCAATTTCTTCAAAATATCTTGTTTGAATTTCTTTTTCCCACCAATAACATCTTTTAATTGATTGATTTTGTTTTTCACTAATTTGGTATAATCTTTTGCTTCGGAAACTAATTCCTTGATATTTTGATTCGCAATTTTTAAACACCCTTTTTTTACCGTACCTTCATATTCATTACATAAATCGCGCAGCGCATAAAACCGAGTTGCTTCTAGATCTTTAAATTCTGCGTCGATTTCTTGGCTTTCTTTCTCCATTTGTTGATATAATTGTTCAATTTCTTTGGAAGTATCGTCGCGAACTACCCTTTTATCCATTTCTTGGACAATTTTGGCGTCTTTCATCATAGGAACATGAATATGTTTAATAATGGGTTGAGCAAATTGACGAGCATCTTTTTCGCGATTTAAATAACTAATGTGTCCGGCAACATTGTCCAAATAATGTGTTTTGCCATCTTTTGTAAAACTGCCATCTTCATGTAAATATTGTTCGGAGAATACAGGAAATTCTTCGGGCATTTGTTCGTGACTTTCTTTACATAAATTCATTAATTTTACTAGTTCCATGGGATTTTCAGTAATAGGTGTAGCAGTCATGAGCAACAATCGAACCGAATCGGGACCTGATAATTGATAAGAATCCATAAGTGATTTATGGAGTGCTTTCATATCAGGACGTTCAATGGAAGATAAATCGCCACCGCCATATAATTTGTGTGCTTCATCAATAATAAGTAGTGTTTTGCGCAACGGATCAGTAGAACCATTAATATCAACCAACCGTTTATAATAATTGTTTTCTTTGGATACTAAATTGGAAAATTGTTTATACGAAATAGGACGTATTTTCCAAGCATCCGACAACAATTTCATGCGTTTATTGTGTTCTTCGGGAATTTGAATTCCATCGGCAATCATGGTGCGTATTTGTTCGTTACATACTTGATCAAACATATTTTTCCAAATATCATTTTTCAATGTAGTACGTGTCACCCATAGAACAGTATAACCTTGTGGGGCAAACGTGGATGTGGCAGCAGCAATTGCGGAACATGTTTTACCAGTGCCGGTGCTGTGCCATAGCAACATACCTTTAACTGGGCATTGAGGAGTAAAATAGGTTTTCACAAAGCGTTGTGTAGGAGTATATTGAATAATATTGCCACCACCGGTTTTGTCCACACACATATTTTCCATTTTCACGTTTTCCCATTTGACGTCGGACAATTCTTTGACGTAATTACGGAATTGAGTAAATCGTTCGGATTTGGAGGCACCATGAATAGAAGTAGGCAACGAAATACTCTTTAAACCTCCACCGCTCATTACAGAAAATTCGTGAACTGCTTTGTTTAATTCGTAATCCACCGAACCATAAATAGAGGTTTTTTCCATATGCTCCAAGAAAGACAATAATTTCATGTCTAAATTCAACGATTTCAAATACAATTCAAATGTGGTCTTGGAGTCCAAGAAATGCCGTTGTACAGAATCGGGAATAGAAATGTCGTAAACAAACACATGTAATGGCCAACCGCGACTTGGATGAAAATCCAATCCCTTTTGACCACATGTGCGTGTTCCGCGACCAATAACTTGCTTTTGATCGGCACTATTTACTGCAGGTTCAAAAATATGGACGTATTTGATGTCAAATAGATCAATTCCTTCTTTAAATCCGCTGTCCATAATAATAAAACGGACTTCTTCGCCATGAACATTGGAATCGCGGTTATTGAATTTGGCGAGCATTGTTTTTTTGGTAGATACATTAATGGGTTGATCATACACATTGACCGAAGAAAGTAAATAGAAATTATTATGTTTGGTTTTCTTTAATTTTGAATCACTGTCCAAGACAATTTTATCGAATCGTTTTTTAGCAGCACCCCCGGTTTTAGGCGATTCTTCCTCGTCACTTTCCTCGATGTTGTCCATGGATTTCAATTTGCGAGATTGTTTATAATTTGTCAATACTGACGATGGGCGTGGAGTATCTTCTCTCACTTTTTTTGCCGGACTAGGAGTTTTAGGTGAGTTGGGATGATTTTTATTATGGGCGTCATATGCTAAATGGAATCCATTGGCAACAAATGCCGATGCCAACATGCGAGCACCTTGATTCGACGATTTCACATCGCAAAAAATGAAGTGTTTATAAAAATGTCCATCTTTTTCCTTGTCTTTTTTATCTAAATCTCGAATATTGTTTAAGAGAGCAATGAGTTTGGGAGAATTTGTTTCGGAAACTTCTTTTAACAATTCGGGGTCAAATTTATCCGAATCAAATTTATATTGTGGGTTTGCTTTGGTCCAATTGCTCTTTTTACGAACACAATCGGATTCAAATGTTTGTATTTTTTCCATAATTTCTAAAATATATATTATAGAAAGATATTTAGTCATCCTTTTTAGCATAGAAAATAATATCACATAATACTATAATATATTATGGTTTCAATGAGTAATATTCTAGGTGGTCCTTTTACAGGATTTTCTCCACAACAAACAGTATTGAATTACAAAGATGGTGCACAAACCGCGACACGTTCTATTTTACGTAATGCGTGGAACACATCTTACGCAAAAGGAACATATAATGGACATAAACGTAAGATTGGTCCTTTTCGAGCAATAAACAATGCAGGTGATTTCTTATCTCGTCAAAATTACAAGTGTGGTGGTCCCACGGGTATGAGTAAAAGTTCCATTGGATGGTCAGGAAGCAAAATTTACTTGGGTTCACAAATTAACAACTGTGATACTACTGGTGTTCCTGCGTCAGCAACAAATGTCAAATATGTATATGATTCATCTGACTTTGTAACCTTTAGGAGACAGCAGGCGATCAATAGTAATTACAATGATTTGAAGAATGGAGGTGATGATCATAATGGTTCCTATGTGCCATTAAAACATGTGCGTATTTAAATCCTTGAATAATTAAAATGGAATATTTTCGTATTTAACCATACAGATTATTTAGTCATAATCTTTGATATAATAATTATAAATATAATTATTATAGATGTCATCAGCAGGTTTAATCACAACTACTTTTGTCATCCCTTCTGGGGGTGACCGAACGATTACATTTACTTTCGGCAATCTAGTTGCCTCGACCACATGGGAAATAGATTTTGACGATGGTAATGGGGTTATTACTAACTCACCTTCCCCTACAAAAACGTATACCGGGAATAATCAAACGATTGCGATTAAAACTCAAATTACTGCTGGTGCGGTTCGTGAGTTACAGATCACTAGTGGTAAAGAATTTTTACAAAAATTGGAAGTAGGTAATTCAACTTTAGTAAAAAACGGAACAGCATATGAAACTCTCGATTATTCATGGGGTTTAAATGCGACATTTACTGGTGATTCGGATAGTGACACAGGAACTCTTCTTAATACATTAAATAACGCAACTAATATGAGTAATATATTTAATGGTGCAAGTATATTGACAACGGTTCCAAGTCATTTAATTAGCGGTGTGACAAATATGGGTCAAATGTTCGATAATGCGACAGCATTCAATCAAGATATTGGAATTTGGGACACCAGTAAAGTGACAAATATGAGTTATATGTTCCGATATGCGACAAACTTCAATCAAGATATTGGAAATTGGGACACCAGTAGTGTGATACAAATGAGATCTATGTTCCAATTAGCAACAAAATTTAATCAAAATATTAATACAAAAGAAGTTACTGTTAATGGTGTGACATATAATGCGTGGAATACCAGTAGTGTTACTACTATGAGTTCTATGTTCTATAATGCGACATCATTCAACCAAGATATAGGAAAATGGAATACATCAAAAGTGACAAATATGGCTAATATGTTCTATCGTGCGACAGCATTTAATAAAAATATTAGTATTTGGGACACTACTAGTGTTCTTGTTGACAATTATTATAACATGTTCATAAATTCAGGAATCGCCCAAGGATTACATGGATTTACTGTACCTACACCACTTTCAACCGAGTTCAATAAAGTTATAGGTATAAATGGTTATAACCCAGTAAATATAAAAACAGGTACCATTTATCTCGATGACGGTGCGGTTATTCCTTCTGATGTAACAGATTTAACTACAACAAATGAAGTAAACACCAATATTGCTGGTACATATAGTGTAATCTATAGTGGAACATTGGATGGGGAAACAGTAACCGCAACAAGAACAGTGAATGTAGTTTATTATACACCAACAAGTAAATCGGATTTACAAGCAGCACTTACATTATGGTATACAAAAGCAAATGATTCAACCGATTCAGATGCTTTAAATACAGCAAACAATTATACAGGAACAGGGATAGGATCTGATTATTATGGCAACCCAAATACATGGGATGTAACAGCAGTAACAGATATGTCCCAGTTATTTTATGAAATTTCAAATATAAGTACTTATAGTGTTCATCCTGAAATAGGAAAATGGAATACATCAAAAGTGACAAATATGGCTAATATGTTCTATAATCTGACCAACTTTAATCAACATATCGGAGAATGGGACACAAGTAATGTGACAACTATGTATGGTATGTTCTATTATGCGACATCATTCAATCAAGATATTGGAAACTGGGACACCAGTAGTGTGACAAATATGACTAATATGTTCAATAATGCGACATCATTCAATCAAGATATTAGCAACTGGAACGTAAGCAGTGTGACTGAAATGTCGCAAATGTTCTATTATGCGACATCATTCAATCAAGATATTGGAAACTGGGACACCAGTAGTGTGACAAATATGGTTTATATGTTCTATTATGCGACATCATTCAATCAAGATATAGGAAACTGGGACACCAGTAGTGTGACAAATATGTATGGTATGTTCAATAATGCGCCAGCATTCAACCAACCTATTAATACAAAAGAAGTTACGGTTAATGGTGTAACATATAATGCGTGGAATACCAGTAGTGTCACAAGCATGGGTTGGATGTTCTTTGGGGCAACAAACTTTAATCAACCTATCGGAGATTGGAATACATCAAATGTCTTGGATATGAATTATATGTTCTATAATCTGACCAACTTTAATCAACATATCGGAAATTGGGACACCAGTAATGTGACAACTATGTATGGTATGTTCAAAAATGCGACAGCATTCAATCAACCTATAGGAAATTGGGACACAAGTAGTGTGATACATATGACTTATATGTTCCAAAATGCGACAGCATTCAATCAACCTATAGGAAATTGGGACACCAGTAGTGTGACAAATATGTATGGTATGTTCAATAATGCGCCAGCATTTAATCAACCTATTAACAATTGGAATACCAGTAATGTTACTACTATGAGAAGTATGTTCGAAAGTGCGATCAATTTTAATCAAGATATTGGAAAATGGAATACATCAAATGTCACAGATATGGGTAATATGTTCTATTCTGCAACAAACTTCAATCAACCATTGAAGGCAAAATATAATCCAGAGGATGATGTAAAACTATCTAATATTGAATTCACTTTAGAATTAGTCGATACAGAGTCTTGGTCTCCTGGTTGGCTAGAACAAACAGACTTTTTTGACGACGTATTAACAGGTGTAACTCTTAAAGATGACAAAGGTGAAGTATTACTTGATACAGAAGGAAATCCTATTAGTGATATTAAATTAGAAAACGGATATAGAGTTGGATCAACTGGACCATATGACAAAAAGACAATAACATTTCAGGTGACAGATCTATCTAAATCGGGTATATATATAACCACCGGAGATGCAGCGAACGACGATATAGGAATAATATTAAAAACAACAGACCCAAATATTCCATTTGTAAAAGAAATTTCGGGAACTAACGCAGAAAATCTAGTTAATGAAAAACTATTGGATGTCGATATATACGTAAACACAATAAAAGCAAAAAATGATTATTGGAATACATTAAATGTTACAAATATGAATTATATGTTCTATTATGCGAAAGCATTTAATCAAAATATCAATTACTGGACTGTAGGAGAAGAAACAAAACTAGACAACATGTTCTATCAATCAGGAATAACAAATGATAATAAATACGGATTATCAGTTCCTACCCCAACATATGATCAATTTAATCAAATACCACCATACGAACCAGCAAATAAAGATGATTTACGAGCAGCTCTTTCTCTTTGGTATACAAAAGCAAATGATTCAACTGATTCAGACGCTTTAACTACCGCAAATGGTGTCACAGGAACTCAATATAAAGACAGTTCGTCGCCTTATTATGGAAAATATTATGGAAACCCAAATACATGGGATGTAACATTAATAACAGATATGTGCTCGTTATTTAAGAATATTGCGAATATAGATACTTATACTGTTCATCCTGAAATTAATAGTTGGGACACAAGTAGTGTCACAGATATGAGTTCCATGTTCCAAAATGTGCCAACCTTTAATCAACCTATCGGAGATTGGAACACCAGTAATGTTACTCATATGAGTTCCATGTTCCAAAATGTGCCAACCTTTAACCAACCTATCGGAGAATGGGACACCAGTAAAGTGACGAATATGACTGGTATGTTCCAAAATGCGAAAAACTTTAATAAAAATATCAGTTACTGGACTGTATTAGAGGGGACAACCCTAGACAGTATGTTCGATAAATCCGGAATAGCAGATGATGATTACGGATTATCAGTTCCTACACCAACATATGATCAATTTAACCAAGAACGACCATACCAACCAACAACTAAGGGAGATTTACAAGCAGCTCTTACAACTTGGTACACAACCGCAAATGATGGGTCAGAAAACGCACTGGATACAGCAAACAATTATACAGGAACAGGGATAGGATCTGATTATTACGGAAACCCAAATACATGGAATGTAACAGACATCACAACTATGGAAAATTTATTTAGGGATATTTCAAATATAAATACTTATACTGTTCATCCTGAAATTAATGGTTGGGATACATCGAATGTCAAAAATATGTATAGTATATTCGCTAATGCGACAAACTTTAACCAAGATATTAGCAACTGGAACGTAAGCAGTGTGAATGAAATGTCGCAAATGTTCTATAATGTGACAAACTTTAATCAACCTATTGGAAATTGGGACACCAGTAGTGTCACAAATATGCGTTTTATGTTCTCACATGCGAAAACATTCAATCAACCTATCGGAGATTGGGACACCAGTAGTGTGATAAATATGTATGGTATGTTCTATAATGCGAAAACATTCAATCAACCTATCGGAGATTGGGAGACATCCAATGTCACAACTATGGGTATAATGTTTAATGGAGCATCATTATTCAACGCTGATATATCAAGTTGGAATGTATCTGCTGTCACAAGTATGCTTGCTATGTTCTTGCAAGCACCAAACTTCAATCAACCTATCGGAGATTGGACCACCAGTAGTGTCACAAATATGGAAGCCATGTTTTATGGAGCATCAGCATTCAATCAACCAATCGGAAAATGGAATACCAGTAAAGTGACGAGAATGGATTATATGTTCTTAAATGCGACAAACTTTAATCAACCTATCGGAAATTGGGACACTAGTAGTGTCACAAACATGGATTGGATGTTCTATAATGCGACAAACTTTAATCAACCTATCGGAGATTGGAAGATATCAAATGTCACAGATATGAGTTATATGTTCAAAAATGCGACAAATTTCAATCAACCATTGAATACAACATATAATCCAGACAATACTGTAGAACTACGTGATATTGAATTCACTTTAGAATTAATCGATACATACGGGGATGGTTGGCAAGAACAAACAAACTATGGTATAGACGTCATTATAGGTGTAACTCTTAAAGATAACGAAGGAAATGTAGTCACTGCTACAAACGGAGAAGCTATTAGTGATATGAAACTACAAAACAAAGCAATAGCCGGATCATCTGGACCATATGACAAAAAGACAATAACATTTATAGTGTCCGATATAACTAATTCAAGTCTATATATAACAACTGGAGATGAATATTACCAAGAAATGTCAATAATATTAAAAACAACCGACCCAAATATTCCATTTGTAAAAGAACTTTCGGGATCTAACGCAGAAAATCTAGTTAATGAAAAACTATTGGATGTCGATATATACGTAAACACAATAAAAGCAAAAAATGATTATTGGAATACATTAAATGTTACAAATATGAACAACATGTTCATGAACGCATACAATTTTAATCAAGATATTAGTAGTTGGGATACTTCAAGTGTCACAAATATGAAAGAAATGTTTTCTGGTTCTCTCAGATTTCAAAATAATTTTGGAGGTGCTATTAGAGTTTTTGATACTCCGGAACAAGGTACAACAACATATAAACATCCGGCAAGCGCAGAAACATGGGGTGGTTTTGCTGTAACAACAGGAGAATTAAATCTTCCCTTAAAATTTACAAATGATGGATCCATCACTTTCAACGCATATACAAGTACAGATGTAAATATTAAATTCCGTTTGGAAAAAGACGCATATGTTTCAAGCACTGAAGATCCAAAACAACCAACCGATTTTTATGAAACATCGGAAATAACCATTATTTCTGGTCAAACATCATATAGTATTACTATTCCATCGCAAGGAATAAAGGAATTTAATAATGTAATGTTATATGTAGTAACGCAGGATATTCCTGTAACAATTAATGCTGTTAATATTAACAATGATAGACCAAGTAATAAAATGTCTTTCGATCAAAACATCAACATATGGAAAGTAAATCAATACAAATCCGATGGAACAACACCAACAGAGTTGAACTACATGTTTGATAATATGCCCATAACAACTGGAAATATATATGGTTTTACAGTACCAACACCAACATTTGATGAATTTAACAAAGAGGTAGATACAACCGCACCTGTTATTAGTAATAATTTGAGAACTGAAATAAATAAAAGTCAAACCAATCTAGGTTTGGTTTCGGCAAATGAAGGAGTTAGATGGTCTGTAAACAATAATGATATTAAAGTCGATCAAAATGGAATCGTTTCTTTGAAACAACCTGCTGATTATCAAGTAAAACAATTATATAGTTACATTATTACAGCAACTGATCAAAACAAGAATACAAATACAATTAATCAAAACGTCTCAGTATATAAAGTATTTACTCCTGAAACAAAAGAAGAGTTACAAAATGCTATAAATACATGGTATGAATTAGCAAATGGGTCAGATGATGGAGGTTATAGTTCTCCATTAGAATATGCCAATATATATAGTGACCCAAGAAACTGGAATGTAAGTTTAATGACGGATATGTCAGGTTTATTTAAAGGTAAAACGGGAAATAATCATCCTAATATTGGCAATTGGAATACATGTAATGTAACAACCATGGAATCAATGTTTGAAGAAAGCACCTTTGATAAAAATATAGGAGGTTGGAATGTGCATAATGTAGAAAATTATCGTGCGATGTTTAAGAATAATAGTAAATTTGATAATGGAGGTTCAAATTCCATAGATGAATGGACAACATGGTGGACACATAAAAAAAAGTGTTAAAATTAAATTTCAAATATTTATATGAAATATCTCATATAATAGTATAATGTCTAGTGATAAATTACAATCATCGCCATTTAACAACGCAATATTAGAGACGGTAGGTGCCTCCCCAGCAAAAGATATTACATCAGACAATGGAAATAGTTTTTCCATATTAAGAAACGCATTTAGAAGAACATACACTTCGGTTCAACCAGAGAAGAAAGAAATATATGGAGACAAAGATGCTTCAGTAATAGTGCGTCAACGCGCAATAAACGAAACAAGTCGCACTTTAAACGCAGTTGGTTTACCCATGTCTTTTACGAATGGTAATGATACAAATTTAGTAAGAAGGTCCGTCCAAAGAACTCGTAATAATGGAGGAGTGCCGAATAAGGTGGCAAAACGAGGTCCATTCCAATAATTATTTCCTATTATAATGTATAATAAATGGAATTGTATTTAGCTGAATTTATAGGAACTTTATTTTTTGCCTACGTGGTAATTTCTACAGGAAATCCTCTAGCAATTGGTGCGTCTTTGGCATTAATATATTTACTCAGTTTCCGTTTTAACGTGGTTACGGTAAACCCGGCAATCACCATCAGTTTAGCCGCAGCAGGCAAAATAGCACCAAGTGAAATTATTCCATTATGTGTGTTCCAAGTTCTGGGTGCTTTAACTGCCTTAGAAATTTACAAACGCGTCAATATATAAATGCGTTAAAAAATATTCAATCGTTATACCATTGAATATTTTACGAAAAACGAACCTTTTTGATTATTTTATCCAAAGAAAAAGATTTTGCTATCATTTTGTATATAATAAAAAAAAGAACAAGAAATAGAATAAAAATATAGAACATTGCGCCCATATCTAACCATGAAACATCAACTCCTTGTTTAGGACATTGTAAAAATGTATCTGAAAATCCTTCACAACTACAACAATCTTCTGTAGAACCACCATCATTTTCCAGATCTTCTACTGCTTTACATTGACCATATCCAAATAGATTACCATAACGAACTATTGTTTCAGCAACTTTATAGCGATATGTGTTGTTTAATAAACCTTCCATGGTTTTGTAATCTTGACCGTCAATCATGGTGGGAACATCTGGTGGTTTACTAAAAAACGCAAATATTCCGACAATTTTACCTGGTGCCATAATACAGATTTGTTTAGGAGGAATTGACGGTAGTTTATTCAAGGTACGTGTATTGTTTTGATTATCGCGCATTAATTGAATAAATTCATTAAAAAAAGTTTGAGGAGAAATCGGTTTACGTAATTGATCGATTTGTCCAGAATGTTTTGCGATTTCTATTTCGATTTCCTTTTCCATTTTTTCGCGCTCCAATCTTTCTTGTTCTGCTTGTGGTGAAATCAATTTGTCACTTGGAGATGGAGAAGGAGATAATTTATCAGACGAAATCGGTTTAGTTTTTGTTGCTGGAATTGGTTTTCGGGGACCACCACATAAATCATTTCGTCTTCCATCAACCCCATTTTGATCGGGTATTTGATGTGCGTTCCATATTGCTTCAACGCATAAATAAGGAACGCGGCGATAATTTTCCTCATTTTTACCACATTGGTATGTAGTATTTAATAATGTTTTGAATAAATCGTAAATACTTGTTTTAGAATTATCAGACAAATATTTCTTTGTCTCTTGTTTAAGTGCTATTTTAGAACCGGCATTTTTTGCGGATTTAAAACGTTTCTTTTGTTCTGCTATATTTTTACTTGTCATATCAGAGGTTTGTGATTGCGAATTTTTCGAATGGTTATTTGCACTTTCTTGACTTTTTTTAACAGCGTTTTGTGCTGAATCTTTTGCTTTTTGTGCTTCTGTGTTTACTGAATCTGCGGTTGCTTTTACGTGTTCGTCCATGACTGCCTTCTGTTTTTTTGCACCGTCCATAAATTGATCCCCTGTCATATCCCCTCCTATTGTCATAGGAGGACCCATCCCTTCAATTGTCCTCGAAGTCATACCCTCACGTATTGCCAATGGATCGATATTTCCACGGTCTTCTTCAATAACCCATCCTGTAATATCACGGTCTTTCTTATCGTCAGTATAAACGCTGACACTAGTACACAATGGCATTGGTTTTTGTTCGACATTGCTTAAATAACCAGTTCCAGAGTGTTTTTGAAAAGAGGTGGGTTCACCATTATCCATTGGAAACATAGTATCATTATCAATTGATTTCATAGATGCTAATAACGAGTAAATGATACCTTTATTCCCATCCTTTGCTTTAGCCATCGCACTTGCGTGAACATTATCTACTAAAACAGAACGATTGTGAACTTGAGTATTATCATTCTTGTCTAAACATTGTGTTTGTGTATCCATAAAATATCGATTCCCAAGAAGTTCTGGTGAATTTACATATACGTCAGATGGTCCCTTGACAAGAGCATCCGCATAATCTCCAATTAATTCAGAACTATTCGCTTCCATATCTCGTGGAGTTTTATATAATTCACCATAATTGACAAAATTAATGTCAAATGTGTTGTATACATTATAATCTTCTTTTGACATAAATATGTGTTATATATTGAATATATATCTTTTTTGTTAGAACAACTAAAATATTTAGGGATATTATATATAATGACGAACCAAAAAAATACGTCAATGTCGTTACTAGAATTTTGGAACAAAGAACAAAAAAATAATAAATTAACGTTTTTAGAAAATATTCAAGAATCATTGGATATAAGTATTGTTTATATGAATCAATTTGACTGGGAAAAATACTATGTAACATATCCTGACATTCAGGGAGAACATAATGAATTGAACGCATACAAACATTGGATTGAACTTGGGTTAAAGGAGAATCGTTGTGCTGGTAAAAAATTCTCACAAGAACCATTTGAGCGTTTTGATTATAAATCATATGCTAAGTTAAATCCTGATCTAAAAGATTTTAATGAAATAGAATTGTACAACCATTGGATGAATCATGGTATATTGGAGAATCGTCAAGTAACTAAAGTGGAAGACATCGAAAATATAAGCAATACGGTAGAAAAGATTTCAGTAAAAGAGAATGTCGATATTTTTAAAAAACCCGAAAAAAATGAAGAATGGTTGAAATTATTAAAAACGTTGCTAGAAGAATTAGTATGGAAAAATTATTTAACGCACTATAGCGATTTAGTAGAAAATGGAATTAGAACACAATACGAGACAGTTATTCACTGGTTGTGTTATGGTAGAGATGAAGGACGCAGCGGAAATAAACCTCGGTTGTTAAAGAAACCATTCATTGAATCTTCCACTAATTTAAAAAAAGTAGTGGAAAAAAAAGTACAAGAAGAAAATGAAAATATAGATGAAAACACCACAAAAATAACAAATGAGAAAATAAAAAATATCCCCATGTTTATTATTAATTTAAGTGAACGCATTGATAAAAAGATGGAAATGAAGCATCAATTACAAAAAATAGATTCTCAAAAATATCACATATATCGAGGTTTTGACAAGAATGATAATGAAGTTAAAAGTGAGTTTGAGAGATATCATCGGCAATTTTCTCGTGGAAAGAATAACACCACTTTTTATAATAGTAAAACAAAGTGTAAAGTAATTACCGCGATTGGTGCGGTTGGATTAATTAAATCAACAATAGAATTATTCAAAGAGATGGAAACAATGGGACTTGATTATGCTATTATTTGCGAAGATGATGTATGTTTTCATAAGTCATTCCCATATATGTTAAAATCCGTAAAATCAACAATATCGAATCACGATTTATTGTATATTGGATATAACAATTACAGCGAAGATATTAATCATTTAATAAATGATAATTATACGCACTTAACCTTACCTATACCGAGTGATCGTTCGTTTCAACCATTTTATGGAACATATGGATATATATGTAATTCAAAATTCCGAAAAAACATTATTAAAAAAGGAATCAAATGGTTTATTAATAACAACGCAACCATTGATTATGGATTTAATATTACCACCTGGAATAAAGAGATTAATGCGGGGGTTGTAACAGGCGAGCAATTGGTGTATCCGCGTATTGATGATATGGAAGCAATTAATGGATTGCGTAAAGACAAAGATATTTTTTACACAAAACGTAAAATAAACATTATGAATTATTGGAAACCTGTAAAAGAAGAGAAAAAATTTGTATTTATAATCCCAAGTTACAATAATGAAATGTGGATAAATAAAAACGTATTATCGGTATTAGATCAGACCTATTCGAATTGGAGAATGATTTATGTAAATGATTGTTCAACCGATTCAACCGAAGATAAATTCCATGAATTGACTGAAAATTATAAAGAGAAGGTGACATATATTAAAAATGATGTAAAATATGGTCAAGCATTTAATCGTTATACTGCGTATAATATGTGTGAAGATGATGAATATTGTATTATGTTAGATGGTGACGATTGGTTGTCAAGTAGATATGTATTATCGTACTTGAATATTTTCATTCAACATTATGATTTAGATATGACATATGGAACATGTGCGCAATATTTAAAAGGAAAAGTAGATAATGTAACATGGATTCCAGATGATTATTCACAAGACACCATAGACCATAAATTATATAGAAAAGACATGTGGCGTGCTATGCATTTGCGTGTCATGAAAGCAAAATATTTAAAACAGATAAGTCCACTTGATTTTCTTATGAATGACAATGAATTTATTATATGTACGACGGATATGGTAGAAAGTTACCCATGTTTAGAAATGTGTAAAGGTCGTCATAAGAAAATCACAGAAACGTTGATGATTTACAATCGTGAAAATTCACTCTTGTACCCTACGTCATTTTACCACAAAGATTCTAAACAAAATATCAAAGATGTCATTTTTAAGAAAGTGAAAGAAACTCCTCCTTATCAAGATGTGATTCAAAATAAAAAGGTAGTACTAGTTGATATTGAAAATGAACATTATAAAGAAATGTTACAACATTACAAAGATAATTTTGTTAGAACAACAGACTTGTTCTTAGTTAGGAATAGTCTGCTACAATATTATGTCAATAAATTGAATAAATACGACGAAATCTGTTATATTTCGGAAAATGACATACAAATAGAGAAAAGTACGGACCAATGTGAAGAAATTGTAAACAAAAAGGTGGATGAAACGGTTGATGAAATAATAAAAAATGATATTGTCTCTAACGTACAACTGAAAGAACCTTCTTCGCCCATTATAATTAAAATATCAAAAAAACGAAGAAAGAAACAAACAACAAAACCATTAGAGGCAACAATATAAACGAATATTATTATTTCCCAGTTGATCCAAACCCCCCTGCGTTTCGTGAGGTAGTTTCAAAAAAGGATGAATCAACTAGTTCAATTAAAATAGGACGCAAATCGGGGGCACAAACTTGAAGTAAACGTGTATGTTTTTCTACTGGAAACGGTTCATTACCACCCGATATATTTCGAAACGCACCAATAATATTACCTCTGTATCCACTATCAATAATACCTGTTTGATTTGCCAACATTAATGGTGTTTTAGACATGCTAGACCTAGGATATAAATAATAACTAGTCGGATTCCAGCAATCGGAATCGTTGTTATACATACTCATTTCACATTGAATATTCATAGATACAAAGATAGAGTTTAATGTGGTGAACATAGTTTCTTCGGGAAAAAAAAGATCAACACCTGCGTTAGGATAAGGATCATTTCGAATATGTGTATTGTGTTTTTCGGAAAGACCTTTATACTTTTCTAACAATTCATCATTGTCTTTATTGACGGCAATATAGAGCACAGCACATTTTGTCTTGAGAGTCATTATAAATAAATATAAGATAAATCATTTATATTTATTTCATTTGTATTATATGAAAGATTGTATTATATATATGAAACAAAATAATGTATTAATAATAATGATAGTTGAACAAAAAATTAATATTATTAAAAGTCGTATAGAAATGTTATTTTCACAAACAATCAGCAATTGGAAATTACTACTTTTATGTAATAATACGAAATTTAATGAAGATTATAATCAATTACAAAAATTATATGATAATAATTGCAATATTTTGTTTCATAATGAAGAAACTATGAATATGGCGTCAACATTAAATATAGGACTTCATACTTTTTTAGAAAATAACTATAGTCATATGTTATTACTAAGTTGTCATGATAAATTTTATCCAAATTTTTTAAAATTTTTATTAGAGAAAAAAAAGGATTTTGTATATGGAAATTATCATCAGAGAAAAGAAAGTAAAAAACTAATACATAAATATAATACTGTCAATGATTTGATACATAATTATAATGGCATGTGTAATACCATGTGGTCGAAAAGTGGTATTCAAATGATTGGATTGTTTGATGAAAAAAAGGAATATTCCGCACTATACGACTATTATATAAGAACATTTATGTTACTGAAAGACACGCAAATCGGTTATGTTAATATCGCATTAAATACGTGTTTATGTGAATTTAATAAACAGCATTTTGTAGAATACAATGTAAATACATTAATCACACTTTGTAAACAGTTACCACATCAAATATCATTAGAACAACTAGAAAAAATAATTATTCAAAAACCTGAACTAAAACCAACACCAGAACCAAAACCAGAACCAAAACCAAAACCAGAACCAGAACCAGAACCAACACCAGAACCAACACCAGAACCAACACCAGAACCAACACCAGAACCAAAACCTGAACCAAAACCTGATTATAAGACAATGAAAAATATTATTCCGAATTATCTTTACAAAAAACTGTATTATAAACTAAATTTATATGATGGTTGTAAAGTTCAGTTATTATTAAATAATACACAACAATGTATTGTAGAATATAGCAAACAAAATGTTACTGTGAACGACAAAATATGGAATACGACAAATTGTCTTCTAACAATTTGGTATAATAAGAGTTATTACGAAATATATATTAATCATAAACATATAATGAATATAGTTGATTATGATAATATTTTATTATCAACAATCAATACCGAATATTACAAAATGTCTATAAACTATCCATTATCTATAAGTAATTTTTCAGAAGAAAATTATATAAATTGGAATTATTTACTTTCCACATTTTCACACTTAAATCACTATCAAATAAATATTCAACATATAGATTCTACGCACGTCAATAAAAAAAAAGTGCATGAAATAGATCAAGAAATATTATCTGGTCATTGTAATTATATTTACGTAAAAACCCATAATAAAGTTTTTTTCAATCTTGGATATGCGCGAAATTTATATAAGTATACGTGTTTCAGTAATAATATATTATTTTCTGATATTGACATAGTGACCCCACAATATATATATGAACAAATGTATAAAAAAACGCTTGAAAACTATGATATAATAAAACCATACAATAATCGTCTAATTTACACAACAAGTAATGAGAAAAAAAACTGGTTAAAAAATCATAGTTATAATGACGAACAGTACAAACAATTTGCTTTATCATTAACACTTAAGCAAAATTTTTTCACATTAGGCGGAGGGATTGTATTATTTAAAAAACATATATTAGAAAAAATCGGAGGATATAATGAATTAAATAGTTATGGTTATGAAGATCGTATGATAGATGTGCATGTTATGAACGACCCTACGATAAGTATCTGTAGATTAAATCACACTATGTTCCATTTATATCATAAAAAAAATAAACATTTGAAAAATAAACTGGTGATATTATACAATAAGAAATATTATAATTGTTTAATATATGGAAAACATCATGATTTACATGATTGTTGTCACCATAAAACGATATGGTTAGATAAAATAGAAGAATTTCATAGAGAATATAATGGAAATTTAAAATTGTTTGAAAATTTAAAATATAGAATTAAATATGCTACATTAAAACCTTTACTATTTAACAATAACTAGATAAATTCATAATATCTGTAAGAGCTTTATCCATTTTAAGTTTGCTTTTGATAACATCGTCTTGAATAAATGTTTTGAAAAAATGCCATTGTTTTTCTTGATCATGTATTTTATATTTATCCATATAAGAAAGAACTGCTTGACTACTATTTTCTTCAGATGTTTCTTTTCCGCCAATTTTATTTCGATAATTACTAATATACCCATCTTTGAAAAAAGTAAATCCTTTAATATACACTTCTTCTGCGTCACTAGACAGTACATCTAAAATAGCTAAGAGTCCCGTATTAATACGAGTATCTGCTTGTTTGTCCCATTCCGTATATTTATCCATATTTATCATACCAAAAGGAATAGTGGTTTGATTGTTTAAATGAAACATCACATACCAATCCAACCGTTTTGTACCGCGAAATATATGATCTCGCGTATTTTGCATATTACAACCGAACATAATTGGGTCAACTATTAATTTTAAATTATGTTCTTTCGCATAATTTATATCAATTACACCACCACATTCTTCGCTACAATTCATACAATTATACAATATATCCGTACGTTTCCCAATATAGGTATCTAATGAAGAATCGTGGTGCCATTGCTTATTAATACGAACAATAATATCATATTCGTCTTCTATTTCGCATCCATTTTCTTCATTATAAATAGATGGTGATGGACCAATAATTGCTACTTTTTTTCCTGAAAAAATATCTTCATATTTTTTCACAGTTAAAGCATTCATTTCCTTGACAAAATTTTCTTTTTCTTCTAAATTGATTTGAATAATATAAGCAAATCGTTTATGGATAGGAATAGTAGTAATTTTTTCCAAGTTTGGATATTTATCAATAATTTTATTCATTATATAATAAAATTATGTTTTATAATAATTATACCAATGTATCAAAATCTATTTTTGTAAAATAGGGTATTTTAGATACAGGTGACCCATTGTGAATCGTTACATCTTTTGGGCAGTATTTATGGATATTTTCCCATGATCCCATTTGAAATGTATCAGTATTCGGTAAATTAAACTTGTCACCCTTTTGTTGATATTCACCAAACCAATAATTAGGATTATGTTCTAAATCTTTGGTCAACACAATACGATTTTTTCGCTTTTCATCATAATGTTTTACACCATCAACTTCTTCTACATAATCACAATCGCAACCAAGTAAAACAATATTTTTATATCCTAACATAATACCAATTTGAATTGCGTTTGCACCCGATGATCCAGGATTATAATATTTATCGAACGATGTAGAAATTTGTTTATAGTCGTTTACATTAATATGAATAAAATTAAACTGTTTGAATTTTGGGTGATTGTATACTTCGTTTTTATACAAATTTTGTTTTTTTGGTCCATGGCCTATAAAAAAAAATTGCTGAATGGCATTGTCTTCTAATACAAGGTTTTCAAACGCTTCTTTGTGACTCTCATTGACTACGTAATCAAAACAACCAAAATAAGTAGGATAAAAGTTATATTTTTCATATGCGCGATATGCGGCGTTTAGTCCAAATGTATGATTATTACGTAATAATTGTAATTTTTTAGGATCGTTCATTATTTCACCCAACGATGGACCATTTCCCATAATGAATAATGTTTTTGATGTGTCAATAGTCATAATATATATTATTTGTATATTTAAATATATTCAAATAATATATATGGATAAATTATATTATAAATTGGCATTATATTCTGGATGTAATATACAATTTTTATTTGAAAATATCATTGTATTTGAATATGAGCATAATGATATAGAAAATATGATAATTACCATATGGAAAAAGAATAAACTATTTTATATATACTTAAATGGGAATGAAATGACATATATATCGAATTATGATAATATTGTATTAGCAACAAAAAATTCAGATTATTATAAACTATCTATTAATTATCCATTATCTATAAACGGATTTACTAAAAGTCATTTTGAAAATTGGAATTTTATATCAAACACATTTGTTCTACATAAAGATATTCAAATAAATATTCAACATGTAGATTCATTAAAAATAGTGAATCCAGAAAATATTAGATTATTAGATGAAAAAATAATAAATTTAAATTGTAATTACATTTTTGTTGACAAAATGAAGTCCTGTTATTTTAATCTTGGATATTGTCGCAATTTATATAAGTATTTATCCTGGAGTGATAATATATTATTTTCAGATATTGATATATATGTCCCCCATTATATATTAACTAATATATATAATAAAACAGTAGAAGGATATGCTGTTGTGAAACCTTATAATAAGATTATTTATACAACACCAGAACAAAAACAAGAATGGTTACAAAAAATGGTAAATGATGATAATTATAATAAATTTATATCGAATATAAATGACAATTCAAGAAAAAAATGTTTTTCCGTATCAGGAGGAATTGTTTTAATAAAAAAACATATATTAGAATTAATTGGAGGATTTAATGAAATAAATGGTTATGGGTTTGAAGATCGTTTTATGGATATACATTTATTACATCATGAAACAAAAACGTATATATATGATTATAAATTGTTTCATTTATATCATGACGCCCCAAAACAAAAATATATATCTAAAACAGTATTAAACTATAATACAAAATATTATAATTGTTTTCATCATTCAAATAATAAAAATTCAATTCATGAACATTGCGAGCATATTACTCAATTCTTACCATTAATAGAATCCTTTCACAAAAAGACAAATGGAAATTTACAGTTATTTAAACAAAATAGAAATATTTATAAATACGCTACCCTTAAAAAAATTCTATTTACATAATTGTAACTTTATATAATTACAATTATGTTGAAATAATTACACTCGCAGTTTTTCAATTAATTTATTCAAAATCCATTCGGACCCTTCATATGATAAATGCATATTGTCAACCGTATATTTTTTAATTTCTTCATCAGTCCATTCTAATAAATCTATCATATGTGTAAATTGATTTTGCGTTTGTTTTGCGTAATCGCTAATAATATGAATATTGGTTGGTCTTCCTAGTTTATTTTTCAATGTATAATTCCCCTCCCAGTTTGGTACAATTGAATTTGAATTAATATATATTAATTTCGAGTCAAATTTTTTTAAATAAGGTATAATAACCTGTTTATTTATATCTAAAGATACTAAACTTCGTGTATCTTCGCCGTCGTAATATACATGATGTGTACTGTCTAAATGCTGCTCTAATAGTTCTGATGGAATAAATTGACTCATAAAATCTTGTTTATTGTTAATAATTCTTCCATTGGGTCGCTTCACATCAACTAATTGATCAAATGTGATTTCTGTAAATTTTTTCGGTTGAAAACAGTTTTTGAAATTTGATAATGGACGAGGAGAAAATTCTACTACACCTGTAAATAATATTATTTTATCGTAGGAATCAACATCAATAATTTTTTTCTCTATAATTTCGATAAATTCCAATGTAGATGTCCAAGAAAATGGGCAGCACATTGTGTCAACCACAAATCCTTTGTTTTGTAGAAAAGATGTTATTTTGTCTGTAAAAATTGGTTGATTTGGAAATGTAGCTTTATGTTCTCCGCGACTATCCGTAAAAATTAAAACTTTTGTCATTGTATATTATAGTTATAAAAATGGTTTCACAAACTGTTCTTTTAGTAATGAATATTGAAAATGTATCATTAATTCAATCTTCCATTGAACGATTATTTAATCAGTCATTTCCGCATTGGAAATTAATATTATTGTATACGAATGAATTACAAATTGAAACTATTCAAACAAAATATACTTTCAATAAAAATATAATGTTTATAAAAAATAGCAATCACCATATTGCGAATGCTTTTAATTCTATATTAGAATATTTCTTAGAAGAAGATTACAGTCATTTGTGTTTCATAAATGACCATGATAAATATTATCCAAATTTGCTGAAATTCCTATTAGAAGGAAAATGCGATTTTGTTTATGGAAATTATCATAAACATAGAGACCATATTATTGAAGCAAGAGAATACAAAGATAAAGAAGATTTAATACAAAATTACCAAGGATTATGTAATACTATGTGGTCTAAAAATGCTATACAAAATATAGGATTTTTTGACATATTAAAAGAAGATGTTGCATTATATGATTATTATATTCGAACATTTGATACTTTACCCAAAAAAGAAATAAAATACATAAAAATCGCATTAAACACTTGTTTATGCGAAAAATATAATAAACCAAAAACAGAACTTTTTCTTAAATTTCAAGAATTTTGTATGAAACTTGTACATGATCCATATTTCATGCCAAGACTTGAAAAATGGAACGTATACAACCAACGTTCATGTATGATGGTAGAATTAGTTGATATCGACGAAAATATTGAATATGAAGAATTGAAAATGAATTCTGAATTAAATGGTTACATAATTACGTTATTAGGTTATAACTCTGTAAAATCGGATGGAACACGACATACAAATTGGTTTCCATGGAACCGTTTCAAAGATGTATATGAAACTATTGGGTATAAATGTGAATGGACAAGTTTAAATAAACTTCAACGACAAGATGAGAAACGTGTATTTATTACATGGAACGAGCCGACAAGTTTAGAGTTGGTTCAAAGTGGTAAAGTTCATTCCAATGATATTATTTTTCAGAAATTAACAAGTTTAGGAAAAGGTATGGAAAAAGACAATTGGACAAGTGATCCCAAAGAATGGTGTAAAGCATGGAATTGGCCAATTTACAGAACATTCGAATATTTATATGATTGTGGAATCAATATTTATGGTTTTGGTTGTAAAACTCGCTATGATGAATTTCCTGAAAAAAAACGTATTTGTGAAAAATTAAAAGATCGCATTTTTTGGATTTCATGGGGCGGAACACCATTTAATTGGGAACAAATAAAAAACGCAAAACCAATGATGGAAAATTTAACTAATGATATTACGTTTGTAGGAAGTAAATGGGGAATCGTCGGACGGGGTAATGTGGATGCGTGGGAAAAATATATCGAACCGTTACGAAAAACTGACTATAACTTTCAACAATATGGAGGTATTGGTAACAAAATGGTAAGTGATCATGAAATGGTGAAATTGTTACAACAGTCAAAGTTGTGTCCAATTATTCACGCTCCTTCATGGCAAGCAGAATATGGTATACAAGATCGTTTTTACAGTGTATTTTTGAGCGGGCGATTTGGTATATGTGATAATATGGGCATTATTGATTTATTTGGAATAGAATTAGAAGAAATTTGTGCTGAAGATTCAAACACATATTTGCAAAAATCGAAACACTTTTTAAAATTTCCTCAAAAGCAACTTCCCTTTATTAAATACATTCAATCCAAAATTAAAACCAAATATAATTTTTATAAACAATGGGAATATATTTTAAATAGTGATAAAATTCATAAAAAATGGAATTTTACAAATTCTTCAAAAGAAATTCTAAAAAACGTTGGTAATATTCCATATGTATATATTGATTAAAATATTTTATCATTTCATTTATATATACATAGATAAATGAAAATCGTCGGAAACGGTCCCTCGTTAAATGAATTTGACCATAAGGATGTATTTAACAATAATGAAGATAGTGCATCATCCAATCGCGCTTATATAATTTATGAAAAATATAATTATTATCCAAATTATTACTTTTGTATCGATAAAGCAGTATTATTGAATTGTTTACCACATATTAAACAATTATTTGATAGTCCTATAAAACAGTTTATATTATTACATTGTGATGAAACTGCTGAATTATCATCACATGAAAAGGTGGTTTTAGTACATAAGAATAGTGGAAATGAAAAATATTTTGGTGATGTTTCTACTTTCATGATTTATTATTTATATAAAAACTTTAATATAAAACATTTCAATATATATGGGTGTGATTGTAGTTATGTTGAGGATTGTGATCAATTAAATGTAGATATTCAATATAACGAAAATGATCCGGCACGGAGAATTGTATTAAAACCTAAACCTGGTTCAACCGATCCAAATCATTTTTTACCGAATTATTATGATGAACATACTGAATATTCTGTTCCCCGAACTAAAAATCATTTAACTATGTGGAAAAATATCAGTTTGATTTCAGATATTGTTGTACATTTCAAGACTTTTTCAAATGGGAGTGTTTTTTTTTCCATTGAAGAACACTTGTTTAATGCAAAAAAAAATGTGTATGACTATGTTTCCCATTGTTCTTTTTATTGTAATGAATTAGTAGAAAAAAAACAATTTATCAATATACATTACGAATCATCTCTTTCACCTAATTATCGTCACGTTGAAGATCATATTTTACATAATGCAAATAAAACAAGAAATGAATGTAATATAAGTCAATATAATAATGTTGTCGATGAAAAAATTTTAACATTTATCATATGTATTAAAAATAGAAATATTAGAACAAATATTTGTTTAGTCAATTTAGTACAGGTTTGTAAAGAGTTTGATAAACAAGTAGATATTATTTTAGTAGAAGAAAAAGGACATGATTTATTTATTGATAAATTTAATACATTTCAACATACAAATTTAAAATACATTCAAGTTAATGAATATGATAAAAATATATTTAATCGTAGTCATTTATTGAATATTGGGATAAAGTACGCAACTACCAAATATGTTGCTATGTATGATTGTGATTTTTTAACATATAATATATCATCACTAATGAAAACATTGTCTTATTATTTTCATCATAATAATCTCATATTTCGTTGCTCGTTATATGAAAGTGAGGCAATGAATAATAAAAAAAAAATGCACCCTTATAGTTATGTATGGATTTACAACAAACATATTATAAATCAAATTAATTACTTTAATGAAGATTTTGAAAATTGGGGTTACGAAGAAACAGATATTGCGTCACGTATATTAAGAAATGAAAATAAATTAATTCATATTTATAATGATTTTTTCCACTTATCACATGAAGAAAATACGCGCAATAAAGACAATAAAGGCAATAATTACAAATTGTTTCGTTCAAATATTATAATTCCCAAAAATCTTCGTTTAATAAAACATAATCCTTTTCACGGAGAACATATTTTATTCTTAAATTATAATGAATCTAATGAAATTTTTAATGACCAAGATGCTATTATATACACTCCACAATCATTAACAGTTGTTTTAATTAATAAAGATTTATTTAAATGTAAAATAATTGGAAATATTACAGAAATACCTTTTACAGACGACGTGTATAATACATTTAAGACGGTAAACGCATTCGGATTTGATACTTTACCACTATGGTTTAAAAATATGAACAATATAGGTATTATAACTCCTATGTTTAATCAAAATGAAGATATATATAACATTCATTTATCATCAATAAAAAAACAACGTGATCAAAATTATATTCATATAACAATTGATTCATTTTCAAAACCCAATTTATTATATAAATTCTTTGAAAACAACCATCCTCAATCGTTATTTGTACAAAAAAAAAGTAAAATAGTCGATGCTATACAAATTGGTTATACATTGATATGTAATTCAGTACATTATTGGTCATGGTTAAATTCAGATGATGAATTGTATGATGAACATACATTACATATTGTAAAAGAACATATATGTAAGATGAATAATCCTGATTTACTTTATGGAAAAGGGATATATGTGAAAGAAAACAAAACGAAATCCGTAAATGTTTGTAAAGAACATGAAAGAAATCCAATTGAGAGTTTATTAACGCACGTAGGTATTTGTCAACCATCAGTGTATATGAAATCGAAAGAAGAAAAAATAGAAAATTGTTTATTTAATTTAGAAGAAAATATGGTTTTTGATTATGAATTATGGATAAAACTAGCGTTTGAACATGTTCAATTCAAATATATAGATCATAATTTATCGAAATACAATTTTACAAATATTAATATTACAGGGAATAATAGAACTGAACAATTATATCAAACATGTACTACGGTAAAGAAATATTATGGTTTTGTGCCACTAGATTGGATTAAGAGATATAGTGGAAGTAAATTAAACAATGCTGATGGAATTTGGAATATGAGTAAACCTTCCAATTTAGATACATTTAGTAAGGAATTTAATAGTGACGCGGTACTATACGAAAAAGGAGATTTTATACAAAATGAATTTAATAAAATCCAACTATAATTTTTGCGTTTATATTATTCATATGTCTATATATATATGAATAAAGAGTATTTAATCCAAAATATCAAACATTGGGATTGGGAATCCTATGGTAAAGAAAACAAAGATTTGCGTTATGATTCATCTAGTTTATTCAACCACGCATTACGCCATGGTATTAAAGAAGGACGAACTTTGAAATTTGATAAAAATAAGAACTTTTTAAAGCATAAAGATGTAGATTTAGTAGAATATTTTAATAAATTAGATAATTTTTTAATTATACAACCAATACTTGGTTTAAGTAATCGTTTGAGGGCATTGGCGTCTGCATATAGTATATGTAAAGAACTGAATAAAAATTTAATTATTAATTGGATTCCCGATTGTCATTGTGATTGTAGAATAGAAGATTTAATCACAAATATTGATGACTTATGTGTTGCGGTTATTGATAATATAAATACCAATAAATTGATAAATTTAAAAATACCATACTATAATATTCATGATAAAAAATGTAAGTTTGAAAATATTCCCAAAAAAATATACGTTAAATCACATAGTAAATTAAATAATAATCTAAATGAAAATAAACATTTCAATTCATTTTTACATTCGTTAATATTTAATACAAAAATAAATACTCTAATAAATTCTATTCCAAATATAAACGAATATATTGGAATGCATATACGTATGGAAGGTGGTGAATATAACCAGTCAATCGAAGCAGAGAAGGGATCAAATTGGACTGAGTATGGGAAAGAAATGATGTACAAATATAGAGAATTATCCAGTATTGATAATTTTATACATCAAATAAATAACATTTTATATAAAAATCCTCAACAAAAGTTTTATATTGCTACGGATATGAAAATAAATTATAAAAAATTAATAGATATTTATGGAAATGATACAATAAAATTTTTACATAGAGATTTATTTGACCGTTCCTTAGAACAAAAATATTATGCTGTTGCCGATATTATATTATTATCTAAATGTAAACAATTTTATGGTTCTTTTTATAGTTCTTTTTCTGATATGGTTACATATTTTCAAAAAACAGATATTACAAAATTAAATATTTTTAGTAAAGATTTTAAAAACCCAAATTTGATACAAAATAAAATAATAAAGTTCTATGATTCGGACTCGGATAAGGATTTAACTAAAATTTATATAGATAAAACAAAAATGTTTAAACATTGTTCAATGGATAGTGAAACAAGAATAAATATAAAAAAAAATGATAAAAGTGTAGTTTATTATTATGACAACGAATGGCAATATCCGGTAATTACAGAAAAGCGTGCGTTTGAATTATTGAAAGACGAATGTTTACCTATTAATTATCTTGCGTTTCCATGGGCAACCTTAATAGATAAATATGAAAAAAACAAAGATATTGAACTATTTAAAATTATCGGAAATATAGTATGCGAAAAAAATTGTTTTACAATATGTCAACATATTCATTTTAGAAGATTATTGCCTATTTTTAAAAATATAGGTATTACACATTTATTTGCGTCACACACATCTAAATATGATCATGCGTACGAAGAATTATATGGAATAAAAATTATACCATTTCATTTATACCCATTTAATTCAATCGAAAATTATAACTTAAAAAATAAGAGTTTCAAATATATATACTCATTTAATGGTGCTTTTAATCCAACATGTTATTTAAAAAGTAGGTCATATTTGAAAAATATTAACAATGATAAATATTATATCAATATAAAAAATCAATGGAATTTTCAAAAGCAAGTTTATGTCGATCAAATACAAAACAATATTTTTGTATCAACAAATGACGAAAAATTAGATACTGACTATATCAAGTTGTTAGAATCGTCTCAATTTACATTGTGTCCGTCCGGAAGCGGTCCTAACAGTATTCGATTATGGGAAGCATTATCAGTAGGTAGTATCCCTATAGTTTTATCAGATAATTTACTTTTAAATCAACAAATAGAGTGGGAAAAGTATATAATAATATGGGAAGAAAAAAAATTTAGTAATTTGAATGAATATATAGAAAAAATTCCTTATCATAGAATTCAATTGATGCAAAATAACTGTATTGAATTATTCAATTCAATGTTTTCAAAAACAAATTTCGTTAAACCGATTTTACTGTATTTTACACATTTTCTCATTGATACTAGTGAAGATTTAAACCCTTGAATATACGAGTGGTAAAAACCATAAAAGATATTATAAAAAAACAAAGAAAATGTTATAGAAGAAGATGCGAAATATTTGAAAAAATAAAAAGAAGACATCCCTGAAACGATTAAAGATTCTGCGAAATGAGGAAGTTGACCGACCTGATAAAGATTGGAATTTGAATACGGGTAGAGCAGTTGTTGGTCGTAGAACAGAGACCATAATGGTTGATCAAATATCTACAAAATAGCAAGGAATGTGATAAATAACATAGATAGACTAAGTTATTTATGTAGAGAAATGAATGGTGGCATAAAGTCATCATCGTTAGGTCTTTCAGTTTCACGACTTAGTCGTGAAACCAAAGACAAAACAAGTAATCAAATTACTTCAATGAATGCTATGCGGGTATGAGTTAGATATTAATGAACATTTTGATATTTCGTGGACGTCTGAAAAACCAACCCTCATACACCCAGTTTGGTGTTGTATATGATTTTTAGAAATACTTGCGTTGGTTACATTATCATGTTGGTAATGAAACGCATTGATATAATTGGTTGGGTTTGATAGTCTATATCCTAAACGATATAGTTCTCCTGCGAATAAATTATCAGAACGTAACCACCCTAGATAAACGTCATTTTTTATAGACTTAATAGGAGAAGTATAAATCCAAGTATCTTGGGAGGCGTTGTGTTTTTGCCAAACTCCTGTTGTAGACGATTTCATTTCAAATACATTCGTACGTGTTAAACAAACAATCTCATTATTTTGTAAAAGTTTCCCTTTTTTTATAAGTGCCAATGTATGATCATAGTAAATATCATTATTACTTATTATACATTTAGACCCAATAAATCGATTAGAATACTCTATTATACGATTAATATTAATCGATTTTGGAATTTTGACTTGAACTATTTCGATTACTACCTTCGGATGTTTTAATTGAGGATACATCTTATAAATTTCTTTACAATCTATAATTTCAATAGTTTCAAAAAATATCACAATCATTTCTATAAGTTTATTTTCAATATTGAGTAAAATACAATGAGACATCTCATCGCGTTTTATCTTATTGGTTTCAAAATATAATTGTGTTAGTAAAATGTATGTTTCATTATTAATAAATTCTTTAATTGGATTACTTAGATCTTGCAAATATTGTTTTGCGTCGAGTATATATTTTGGATCAATTTCATCGAGGTCTTTCAAATTTAAATCAGAATTTTCACATATTCGTATACAACATTTATTAAAAATGTCCTCGCGTGGATACCACATATTATCTGATATAAGAATCGGAACATTATTATACATTATGGTTTCACTAAACCGAATAGAATTCGGGCCAATCCCTAATGGACATAAAACATATTTTGAATGTCTCATTATATGGTCATAATTAATTTCATTTAATATATTTTCATACTCCTTATCTTGACAAGTTTTAATTTTAGATAATTGTTTTCCGTATATTTCTTGATTAAAATGCCATTCATTAACAGTTTTACAATAATTTGTAATATTCTTATTCTCATTTAGATAATTTACAATTTTCATTCGAATATTTACACACTGTTCTGCGTGAGGGTTATTATTATAATTAATATTACCTATAAATGAAACATAATAACACGTCTCATTTTGTAGAATTGAGTTTGTCAACTCTTCATACTCACTTGACATACTAGTCATCATTTTAATATTTGGTTTCATATCATAATTTGGTGTTATTATAGGATATAATAAGACGGGCAATATTAAAACCTGATGTTTTGTAAAAATAGAAATACTTTGCTCCTTTGTTATGTGGGGTGAAAATATAACATTTATATTTAAATCCTTTAATTGCTTGACATATTTATGTATATGATAACTTTGAAACGTGGTCACGTTGGTCTTTCGTCCACTTATATATTTGGATTTATCATAATTATATTTAGATAATACATCGTTTATTGTTTTATCGGTATCATTTACAAGTTCTATTATGTTCGCCCAAGGTAAATTAACATAATTATATTGTTCATGATTTGTAAATTCCGAATTTAAGAGATTCGACCAACACTCTTTTTCAGTTTTATTTGGTGTCTGCCAATCAATCTGGTTTATATTAGTTGCCATATATATATATATATATATATATTATACCCTTAAATATGCGTTCGTATTAAAAATGCTTTTATGTCTTTTTTTTGTTAGAAAAAAGACGGCATTTACACCTTGCGATGGTTCAACTGTAAATCCAACTTAAATATCAGCGACCCTTTTCCTTAATCGCTCACACATATCACCTAAATATTATATTCTTTATGAGTTTCATAAAATTTTTTGCTTCTTTTAGGTGCTGTATATTTTTTTAATTTTTCTTTTAATATTTCAATTTCATTTTTAAACGCTAAATTTTTTCTTAATAAGTTCTTCGTTATTCATTAAGGTAATACAATAAATTATTTTTGTATATTTTCACTATATAAAAATCGACGTTTGAAATGTAAAAAAGTGTAAAGAAAGTCTAACTTACTTTTATACAAATATCTATTTATCAAAATAAGTTAATATTTATTTATTACTAATAAATAAATATATACCACTCTCTAATGCTTAAATATTTTTTTCATATATGTAACCATGTTATTAATTTTGCTTCTTAATGTATTATCATCATCAATAACCGATCTTCCTTTGTTTTCATTCCAATCTTGTTCAGGTCTATCTACTTTTTCGTTTCGAGTTATAATTGCATCTAACACATATGGTTTCATTCCAACTTTATTCATTTCATAACGTAAACTACTTGTATCTTTGGGAAAACAAGTTCCACCAAAACCACATTTACCATCATGACCAGGTACTTTTGTATGACTATGTAATATTCGATCATCGTTTGCTGCTATATTCCTTACATTTTCATAATTAATTCCCTTTATTTTACATAATTCAGCAAATTCATTACAAAATGATACTTTATTTGCTAAAAAACAATTCTTAAACATCTTAACCATTTCTGCTTCCATATTTGTTAAAAAATTTAAATTATTATATTTAATTCTATCATTTTCAAAAGCTAGATCAAATAATTTAGTTATAGTAGTTCTAAATTTATCATCTACTTCATCTATAATA
>ERZ807291.1555-NODE-1555-length-36859-cov-13.754130_pt1 | contig 36859 bp, 33 predicted proteins | sample MGYA00521257_ERZ807291 | MGnify/ENA primary metagenome ERZ807291 (study PRJEB31413, sample SAMN03169783) | marine metagenome | biome: Marine; feature: Water; material: Subsurface seawater | place: North Sea | collected 2011-04-28 | depth 1 m m ...
TATAATTTAAGCAATTGCTGTAAATACCATCCATTTCTCTCTAATTTTCCGTGATGTTCGGCAACGGTATCTATATTAAAAGGGAAAATATTTTCATTAATGGTAATACATCCATCAATTGTTATTGATGGATCATAGCAAATTAAATAAATATTTCTATAACCAATAATATTTTTTTTTGTGTATTTTATTTGCTGTTCAATAACTGATTTATCATTTGGTCCAACTGGTATCACTATATCAAATAAATTTTCAGTAATTAATAATGGTTTTATCAATATATATTGTTTTGTCCCATAATTAAATAAATTGATAGGATAATATTTTTTTAATGGTAATAATGTTGAATTAAGAGGTCTGAAATTATTATGATCAAGAATTTGATTATTTATTTTTTGATGACAGCAATTGCTAATAAGTATGAATTTAAATTTTTTTGATTTGCATAAATAATCCAATAACGCATATATATCTTTATTATTTAAATGTTGTAATACATCTTTAATTATACACAAATCACCCGCTTCTATTTTTCTTCTATCTTCTACAAAATCTAAATGATGAAATTTAAATTTTAATGAGGATGAATATTTGGAGGAATGATAGTCTATCATTTTTTTATATGCATCATAGCCATTATATGATACATCTAAATTAGTATATATTTGTTCCCCACATAAGAAATCCCCGCATCCAAGATCTGTTACCCTTTTAATGTTATTTTCTTTAATGAATTTTTTTAAAAATTCCATATATATGGTATTATTCTTTGGCCAAGAACCATCACCACTACTTCCTTTATAAAATTTATTATTATTATTACCCCATAATTGTGTTTCGTAAATATTTGTAAATTTTTTTATATTTTCATTAATAAAATTTCTTCTTATAAATAATGTTTGTCTTCTATTAAAAATCATTAAAAACCCATCTTTTATTAATTGTGGAATAACTAATTTACCCTTACCACCGTTACCAACATCAGTATCATCAATTAAAATAAGACAATTGTCTGATAATTTATCTTTTAACTTATTATATATTTCAAGATGTGATTCAGCATAGGGACTACCAGGGGTTACATCCCAAGCATCTAGATATAACAAATCTATTTTATAATGGATATTATCGGCATATTTAAATCCACATTCTGTAATCGCATTTACATCATTTAATATTGTATCAGAATCGATAATTTCCTTACATTTTGGATCAATATCTACGGTAAATATTTCAGCATCAGTATATTGTTTGAAAAAATATGTTGAGTGACCATCATTACAACAATAAGGGTTAAATTCTTGGATAGAATGATTCATAGTCCCCCGGCAACTTCCAATTTCTAAAATAGTTTTACCATCAGTATATTTATTGAACAATTTTATGGTATGTAAAAGATATTCCTTTGGTTTACCTCTCTCAAAAGTTTGTTGCTGCAATGAAAGATTTATACCGTGGTATATAGGATCTTTTATGAATTTATTTTCATATATAACATCTACAATATCGGAAGAATTAAGTATTTTGAATGGAAAAAATATGGTAAGATAATCATTGATTTCTGGAAATAGAGATTGATCTGTGTACATTTCTTTATGTGAGACTTCTGTATAAACATACTCAACAGAAGATAATTTATTTCCTAATCCTTTCAAAGCCAATAATTCAGCTCCTTGTAAATCCATCCAAATAATATCAACACAAGGAATATTATGTTCATTCATAATCGTATCTAATCGATGACAGTTTGTAATAATTTCGTCTTGAACATAAGTTTCATGTGTATATGTTCCATTACTTTTGAATAAAGATGATGCTCCTGGATTTCCATCTTGCCATGTTGTTATTGTTTTTTCTTGATTAATTGGATAAAAAGTTATACTTCCATCGTAATCACAAACAGCACCTTTTATTAATGTAATCCTATCTTGATAAGGAATTATATTTTCTTCACATAAATTTAAAGTATTTGGATTGCATTCAAATGCGTATATTTTTGCATTTGGAAATGTTTTATAAAATTCAATACTCTGTTTGCAATCTCTCGAACCTATATCGAAAATTACATATGGTTTGTTTTTATCATTTAAATAAGTAATAAATTTTTCAATCATTTATATATAAAGTATTTTTTACATAACATTTTAACGCGTAAGATTTTTAAACTTGTAAAATATACTATCAAACTAAACATATTTAAATATATATATATATTTATTTAATAAATAATACATATGATAATATTTAATAAATTATATGGTAGATTAGGTAATAATATAATTCAACTTAGCAATATTATAGATATAGCTATAGCATATAAACATAATATTAAAATTAATGTTAAAAATCTACATTTTTTTGATCTTTCAGTAATAGAAGAATATTTTAATAAATATAATAATAATGAAATAATTACAGATGAATATAATTTTTTTTATAGTAGTAGATTACCATTTTCAAATGAAATATTTAAACAAAATATTGAAGAAAGAAATAAAATATTAAATAGAGCATTTTTAATAAATAATATTAATAAATTACCTGAAAATGATTTAGTAATTCATATTAGAAGTGGAGATATATTTGTTTCAAACCCACACCCTGGTTATGTTCCACCACCTTTATCCTACTATACTAAAGAAATTGATAAGTATAAATATGAAAAAACTCATATTATCTGTGAAGACACTATAAATCCAGTTGTAAATGAATTACGGAAATTATATAAAAATGTAGTTTATGAAAAAAACACTCTTGAAAAAGATATTAGAATAATATTGGGAGCTACTAATATTATATATAGTGTTGGAACTTTTATTCCATCTTTAATGTTGTTGTCTAACAATAATAAATATCTTTATGGTAAAGTGTTTGAGAATGAGGAGTTAAAAGAATATTATAAAATAATGAAACCTTGGAAAAATACAATAGAACAAAGAAATTATATTTTAACTTATGGTAAAGAATAGTGGAATGAGGAGTTAAAAGAATATCATACTTTTAAATAATATTTAACTAACTTATTCATATTATTATTCCAATCTGAAAATCTACAATTTTTTAAATACCATTCTCTACCTTTTTTTCCTATTTCATCTTTATTTTCCCAAGCATATTTTATTTTATCTTTGATATAATCAATATCATTATTTCTTTCCCAATTAATTTTTACAAAACAATCTTCTGGTATATCATTATAAAATAATCCTACATTTGATGATATTACTGGTATTCCACACAAAAGTGCGTCCAATGCAGAGTACGAAAATCCTTCACATAAAGATAATTGTAAAAATATATCACTATTTATATATATTTCTTGTTTTCTTTTGTTAAAGTCATCTATTCCAAATTGATTTAAATGAACATTTAAATCTTCAAAAATAAAATCATTCATGGTTGTTTTTAAATTTTTAATTATCTCAGAACCTTTATTAATATCCTTCCAATTTCCTAATATTTTTGGCATTTTATTCCATTCTTTTTTAAATATTGTTTCATTTAATTCGCTTGTATGAAATAATTTTATTTTTAAAAATTTATCATAAGTTTCTTTATAATATTTACTAAATTCATCAGTGCAAAATTGTGATATACTTATAATTCTAGTATTTTTAGGATCTCTATATTCTAACATTTTTGTTTGTCCCGAACAACACAAATTTTTCCAATAAGGATTCCAATTGGGTTCTCTTTCGGCATGAGTTTGAGCTACACCGTGATGAACTATTATAACTTTATATTTATTAGGTATATCACATGATAAATGATTATCTGTAATTATGACAGGATTTTTACATTTACTTAGATAATTTATCATTTCATTTTTTTGTCGTGGTCCTTCAAAGAATTTCCTTGTTGGGAATGCTAAAGAAATATGATAATCATATCTAGCTACACCTCCCGTACATCCATACATATAACTTTCACAACAATAATGTATTATTTCTCCATTTATATTATCATAATTATCCTTAAAATGATTATAAATTTTAATACAATTTTCTCTTCTTTCACATTCTTCTTCTTTCGTAATATTATTTAATATATTTATCATATTATTTATATCACATTCTTTAATCCTAATAATAGTTTTATCCCATAATTCATTTTCTGGTAAATCTAAAGTATCGGATAATAATATTGGTATTGAACCTATTGCTAATGCTTCCCAAAATCTTATTGAATTAGGTCCCGATCCCGATGGACATAATGTATATCTCGAATTTAATAATAATTCATTATACTCTATATTTTTATTGTTATGGTCTTCGTTATTATTTAAATCACCATCAAAATTCTGTTTATTATCATAAACGATATTTTCAAAATGCCAATCACCAATATATTTAATATATGTATCTTCTGGATGATTCATTGTAAATATTTTTTCTCTTATATCTGTTAAATATACTCTTTTATTATATGCTCCTTGAAAACTATATAAATATTTTCTATCATAATTTAAAAAAAATGATTCATCTTTATTTTTAAATAAATTATTACGGTTATCATCCTCAATATTAACTGCATATAAAGGACAACTTATTATATTTATACCATCTATTTCGTCTTCACCTATTATTTTATGTGGTGTATAAACAATATTAATTTGTAATGCTTTAAATAGTGGTATTAATTGCCTAAATGATATATGCTGACAACAAGTAATATTATTAATTGTTTTAATATAAGGTATTAAAATATTATAAATTACTTGTAAATTGTATTTTTTATCAATAATAGTTGCCCAAGGTACATGTATATAATTATCTATATCTTTACATTGTTTAGAAAAAGTTTTTTCAGTTATAACAGGATATTGCCAGAATAATTTATAGTTTTTCATAATATCTTCATAATTCATAAAAAAATATAATATAATATATAATTAATATTTAAATATTAAACCTTAAATCTTAATAACTTTTGAATGATTTATTACAGGATTATTATTTTCAAGAATCTTTTTAGATTCTTCTATCTTTTTATTTAGACTCTTACAATTATGTGTATGAGTATATCTATGTTTAGGACAAAATGATCCACCACATTTACAAGAATATGATATTAATTTAAGCTTTTTATTACAAAAAGAACAATGTTCCATATTTTTATATTTTATTTAAATAATCTTTCAAATTTAATTTATATTCCAATTTTTATTTAAATAAATTCTACATATTTCTTTATTATCTGTCATAAATCTTTTATTATAAATACCGAAATATAATAATAATGTATCATCTATATAAATAGAAGATTTATTCATTTCTGTATAAATATAATCACATACTAAGTTAGTTAAACCATTACAATTACATATTGCAATATCGAAATCATCTTTTATATTATGTAATTTTGAATAATAATCATTTAATGTTTTATCAAACTCTATATCAGGATTATAACATTGCGGTGATTTTAAAAATATAAATTTACATTCCGGAAATAAATTAACATTATATATTTCTTTTTGTATATCTATTTTTTGTTTTATAAGATATATATGAGGACTAATAATTAATATCTTTTTACCACGTAATGTCCATGTCCATGGATTATATAAATAATTATATATATTAAATACATTTGACCATATAATATCTCTTTGATATTCTGTCATAATAAAATTCATAGATTGTAATATTTTATTAAAATCTTCACACCAAAATTCATGTATGCAATATATATCAGAATGTTCAAAAGATTTTATATATAATTCACTATATTTTTTAGCTGATTTATATGTTATTAAATTAACACCATTTTTTTTTAAAATATCATATTTTAAATATTTTTCAGTTTGCGGATTAAAATCAATTTGTTTTCTCTCAAACATTTTCACTAAGAAACACAAATTATTTTCTTCACCAGTTATTCTAGGAATAATAAAATTAATATCATTATCTATTTTATGTTTAATATAATTTATAAATCTGTTATTATCATTTGTAAAATTTAAATATGATAAATTTTTAGTAATTTGTAAAAGTGATGGAATATTTATCCCTATTGTAGATGGACTATTTATAGGTTTTGTTCTTGCTGGAATGGATAATCCATATGGTGGGGGTAATTTTGTACTATTATTATAATCTCTTTTATCTGTTTTATGATAATGATAAGTAGGTAACCATATAGGATCATTATAAATAATATATCCTAGTATTTTAAATAAATATATTAATTTATTATCACATCCAAGAGTTCCTAATTTAATTTTGAAAGCATTGTTTTCTTTTTCTGATATCATAAAATTAGTATGTATAATCCAAGTATCAAAACTATCAGATCGTGCACCATCTATTAAATGATCATTATCTATATTTTCAGTACATTTATATCCATTTTTAACTTCTTCTCTATCTTTTAATGAACCAAATAATGGTGCATCATTTAAATTTTCATGATCACGATATTCATATCTTAATAATGAAAACATTTTCTTTTTTTCATGTATATCACTTATTCTTAATTTATTTAGATCATTTGTTAAAAATATATCAGAATTACATATTATTATATAACCTTTAATTTGTTCTTTTATAACATAATTAAAAACATCTGAAAATTGTAGTCTTACTCCTATATTAACTTGTTTAATTTTAGAACTTGATATACCTAGTTCATTATCTGAATAAATTTTTTCATTTAAAAGTATTATATGATCTATATTATTATTTTCTACATTTTTTTTTAAACAATATTTTATTTCTTCTCTATGTTCTAAATCTTTATGTAAAAAAAATTGAGTAAATAAATATATATTATCTAAACACTTATTATCATAAATACATGTTTCTTGTGAAATTTCAATAAATTTTTCCATTTATATAATAATATTTCTATCATTTAAATATGTTTTTTATTTAAAAAAAAAAAGTAAATATAATATTATGTTAAATATAAAATATACAGATAATTATTATAGTATTATAAAATTAACAGATCATAAAGATATACCATGTAAAATATTTGGTTGTAAATTATATAATTATTTTATATATAATAATTATTTAATTATAATTAATTGTGATAAAAATGATAATGATAATCCTATTATGGGTATAAATCCACATATGTGTAAAATAATGTATGATGAAAAATATAAAGATGAATATAGTCATATAAATATTCATACTATATTATCTCATTTTAAAGAATTATATGATGAATTAGAACTATTAAAAAAATCAATGGATATTGATATAATATGTAACAAAGTTATATTGAATACAGCAAAAGAATTTCAAAATATCTTTACTAAAAATAAAAATAATGTTAATATATTTTGCATAGATAATTTAGATAAATATGATATTAAACGAGATAATTATATTTTTTTTATGACACCTCAACATTATTTTAATCAAAATAATCTAAATAATCTAGAACATATTATTAAAAATAGCAAATGTTTCATTTATTTTATGGAACAGATATCATCAAGGAATAAAGATAATCCTAAAAAATATACAAGGCAATATAACACACTTACAAATGAAATAATTAAACATTCTTTATTAAGCTTTGATTATAATAAAGATAATTTTAAATATTTAGAAAATATAATTTATCTACCACCGCCTGTAATAATAAATAATAATCAATGTGATAAAATATATGATATTTTATTTATAGGTTTAGTTAATGATTTAACAAGAAGGAAACCTATATTAGAAAATTTAAAAAGATTTTTTAAAATAAAAATAGTATATGATAAAAATGGTGATGAATTAACAGAAATAATTAATCAATCAAAAGTAGTATTAAATTTACATTATTACAATGATAATACTTTATTAGAAGAAGTTAGGTTAAATGAAATAATAAATTCAGATACTCATATATTATCAGAATTACCTCATATTGATGTAGATAATATGAAAGAAAAATATAAAGATAGAGTAAAATTTATAAATATAATAGATAAATCAAATAAGATTATAAAAAAAACTGATTCAATTGTAGTAGAATTAAAAAAATTACTTAAAAAATCTAATAAAAAATATAAACATAATTTTAATAATGATTTGACTGAAAAAATCTTAATAGATAATATTAAGGGTAGTATTGAAGAATATAATAAATATAATAAATATCCTCATTTATTTCATAAATATCTTTTAAAAATAAAAAATCCAGATAAAGAAATAATATATAATATTGAAAAAGAAAATAAATATAAAAATTTTTATGTTAAAAACTTTGCACATTTACATTGTTATGATATATCTAAATTTCATGAAATTTATGATGAATATTTAGATAAAATAGATAAATATTTTAATATAATAATTACATATTCAATTGGTGAAATAAAAGATATAGATTATACAATTATAAAAATTCCTAATAAAGGTATGGATATTGGTGCTAAATATTGTATGATAAAATATTTAAATGATAAAAAGTTAGAATATGATTATGTTATGTTTTTACATTCAAAATCATGTCCCAACCAAAGGAAAAAATATTTTCAAATAGTTGATGATTTAAATGATAACTTTATTAAAAATATTCAAGATTATGATAGTTATTTTCCTGATATAAAATGGGAAATAATAGATGGAAGACTTAAAATGTTAAGTGGTAATCCTGAACATAAAGATACTAATTGGCCTGAAAGAAACTTATTATACAGAAATGAAATATTAAAATATTTAAATTGTGATAATAATACAAATATATTCACAGAAGGAAATGTATATATATTAAAAAATACTGTTATAAATAAATTATTTACTGATAAATATCTTTATAATATATTAAATGAACCAAATGATTTTGATTATAATTGGATAACATATAGATATGGTATTAAAGGAGATATAAAACAAGTTTATGATGAATTTAAATTAAAAAAATTAAAACCAAGAGATGAATATTCATATGATGGATATATAGAACATGTATTTGAAAGAATGGTTATGAATTTATGTGAAACAAAAATATTTTTTTATTCTAAAATAGAAAATAAAACACCTGAGTTTATTAATAATAAATTATGGGCTCATTTACATTGTTATGATATTGAAAAATTTAATGAAATATATGGAGAATATATAGAGAATATTATGAAATATTTTAGTGTAATTGTTACTTATAGTAATGGAAATAGTATTCCTAATTATAATTTTACAGTATTAAAAATACAAAATAAAGGTGCGGATATAGGTGGTAAAATTATAGTAATTAAGTATTTAATAGATAATAACGTAAATTATAGTAATATATTATTTTTACATTCAAAAAGTAATAAAATTGTTAGAAAAAAATATTTTGATCCATTTATAAAAAATATATCACAACTAAATTATATTTGTTCTATCGCATATCATTATGATTTAATTATTCCCGATTTAGTACATGATGGAGACTGGAATAGAAAACAAGGTTATACTATTAATAAATACTATTACAATTGGTACAATAATTTAATGAATTTTAAACATCTTACAGACTTACATATAGAAGGTAATTGTTTAATTGCATCAAAAAAAATTATAGATAATATATACCCTTATAATAAATTAGTTATTTTTTATAATAAATTAAATACAATTGATAGTTTTGATTATAATTGGGTAAAGTTTCAATATAAATTAAAAAATTTTAACTATGAACAAGTACTTAAATATTTTATAGACAATAAAAGTAATGGAAATTATCTTTCTTATAAAAATGAAAAAGTCATATCAGAATATGATTATATTTTTAATAATGAACCTGTTAATATTAAAACACATTTTTTAAAAGATGGATCATTTGAACATTTATGGGAAAGATTATGGATGAATGTTTGTGCGAATATAAATGGTAAATACAAAATTATTAAAGAATGTGAAATATTTGAAAAAATTAATCTAAAATATAATTTTGATATTAATTTGTATAAATTATTAAATAATAATCAAGATGGAGATAATTCTATAGAAAATATCAATAATATAAAAAAAATTGTAAGTAATTCTAAAAATCATATATATTCTTTAAAACAAGTCTTAGAAAAATTACCACTTAATTTTGATATTGTTAAATATTCTATTAAAAATAATCTCCAAAATAAAAATAAATATGAAATAATAAATCATTTTATTCATAATAGTAAAAATAATAGTGATAAAAAATGGGTAGATTTACAAACTAAATATTTTAATCAGATTAAAACATTTGTTTATGTTTTCCCACAATTTCATGAAATTCCAGAAAATAATGAATTTTGGGGGAAGGGGTTTACCGAATGGTGGAATGTAAGAAAGACACAGCAAATACATGATAAACATTTACCAATGCATCCACATCCAGACATAGGATATTATAATATATTAGACTATGATACAAGAAAAAGGTGGAGTGATTATGCTGAAGAATACGGATTTTATGGTTATATATATTGCCATTTTTGGTTTTCAAAAGGAATTATAATGAATAAACCATTAGATAAAATATTAGAAGATGGACAACCAGATAAACCTTGGTTTTTAAATTGGATAAATGAAAATTGGACTAAAAGATGGGATGGGGGAAATAATAACATTCTTTTAGATGTTAAGTTAAACTTAGATTCTTCTATTAATCATTTTAAAGAATTGTTAAAATATTTCAATCATAATAAATATTATAAGATTAATAATAAACCATGTTTAGGAGTATATAGAACAAATGATATTTCTCAATCTTATATTGATAAACTTAATGAATTAAGTAAACAGAATGGATTCGATGGAATAACATTTATTGAAACACTAAATATGAAATGGAATAAAATTAATGAAGTAAATGATAATTCTTTTTGTGAATTACAATTTGAATATCCTGTTAATTATTCAGGAACATTATCTAAGTTTGATAATAAGATTAATGATGAATTAATTTTTTTTAATAAAGATGCAAAATCAAAGGTTCATACATATGATTTAAACAAACATCATCAAAGTTTGTTATCAACAACGTATGATAAACCTACTATGAGAGGTATATCACCGTGTTGGGATAATTTTCCTCGTCATATTCTTAAAAGTAATAACTCAACATTCATAAATTCTAATTCATTTGATTTTTATTTAGTTTGTTTGAAGCAATTTTTACTTTTAACAAAAGAAAATAATGAATATCATTTTATAAATGCTTTAAATGAATGGGCAGAATCTTGTGTTATGGAACCATCTATACAGAATGAATATTCTTATTTAGAATCTTATAAATTAGCAAAAAAAACAGATTTAACAAAAATAAATGAAGACTTATTAGATAAATTAATATATTATCAAAATAAAAAAAGAATAGTTTTTGTATCACATAATAATTTTAATTCTGGTGCACCAATTGTGTTGAAAAATATAATAAGTTATTTTGACAAATTAAATCAATTTGATATCTTTCTTATTATTACAAATAACTTTAAAAATACAAATAATGAAGAATTTAATAATGTAAAATATATTTACATGAATTTTAATAATCAAACAACAAATGATTGTGAGGCAAATATACATGTTTCTGAAAAATTATTAAAAATTATAAATCCAGATATTGTATTTATAAATACAGTCGCTAATTATGAATTTATAAAAGCATCCAATAATTTAAACTTATATAACTTATTGTACATCCACGAACAAAATTCTGAGTTTAAGAGAATATATAATAATAATCATGAATTTAGTAATTTTTTAGATATAAATCAGCTTAAAAAAGTGAATAAAATAGTGAGTTGTTTTCCTAATGTTGAATATTTAAATTTATTAAATATTGACTATACTTATATTCAAAATGGTATAGACTTCAATATTATTGATAAAGAAAATAAATTTTATAAATACAAAAAAAAAACATTCGGTATGTGTGGTTATGGAACATTTAGAAAAGGTTTTGATATTTTTATAAAGATAGCATACAAGTATTCAGATTATGATTTTATATGGATTGGTCCAAATCAATATAAAGATAATATTGAAATACCGGCTAATATAACTATAACAGGATATGTTAATAATGTAACATATTATTTAAAAAATTTAGAAGCAATACTATTTACATCAAGAGAAGATCCATTTCCACTTGCACTATTAGAAATGTTATATTTAAATAAAAAAATAATAGCATCTTCTAAATTTAAAAATAATATTGGTTCTTTTTATTTAATTGAAAAATTTGGTATAATAATTAATGATGAATATGATAATTTAGAATTAATACACAATAAAGATAATATAAATAGTAAAGATTATATTAAAGAAAACTTTAATATTGATAAATGTTGTTCAAAATTTAAATATATATTTGATATGATTAATTTAACACATAAACCAAATTATATTAATATTGATGAAGAAGTTCAAAAGATTTCAGTTATACTTGATAGAAATAAATATTCAATTAAAAAAAAAAATTATGTATATCAGAAAAATTTAAATACAACATTTTATAATGATACCATATATAAATGTAACTATGATGATATAATGAAAAATTACCCAAATTATGCTGAGCATAATTACAAAAAAACTTATATAACAGAAAATAGAACTTCACATCCTTTAAATAAAGTAAAAACAGTAGCTATTACATTACAGCTTCATAATAATAATAACATAGATCTCATTATTGAAAGTGTTAAAAAAATAATTAAAATGAATACTAAGTTTTATTATGAAATATTTTTAGCCTATAACGATGATGATACTTTTATAAATGAATTTAAAAATAATTTAATAGGTTATCCGGTAAAAATAAATATAATTAAGTGCAAAAATATGGGAACGGATTTATATAAGTTTTTAAAGACGCTTGAATTTATTTTAAAAGATACAGATAATTATCCATTTAAATTCGATTATTTTATTAAAATACATAGTAAAACAGATAGAAATTGGTTAAATAGTATGTTGTCTATATTCAACAGTAATATTTTTAATATTTTTGAAGATAATGAAATCGGTATGATATCATCAAATAAATTCAATAGATTAGTTTTAAAAAATGGAAAATTTTTAAATAATATTATTGAAAAAGATTTTATTGATCATTATAAATTTTTAGGAAATCTGATGGATATAGATATTGATAATATATATAATAATACAAGTTCCATTGATTACATAAAGAAAATACATAATAATTATAGTATTAATTTAGAAGAATATAGAAATAATAATGATGATTTAATGAATGTAAAGGACGATTTATTATTAACACATTATAAAGAAAGAAGTCTAATGGAGGGTAGAGTTATTAACACAGATTTTTTATACAAAATAAAATATCCATTATACAATAGTGGTACAATTTTTACCATTAGAGGCAATGTATTGTATGATACTATTAATTTGAATACAATAAAAAATATTGAACTAAAATTAGAGGAAAATAAAGAATATGGCTATTTTCAAGATAAGGAAAAACCAACATTGACACACGCATTGGAAAGATTTATAGGATTATTAAATTTTAGTTTAGGATATAAATATTTTGGAATTTAAAAAATATAATTATAATAATATGAAAACGTTTATTTGTTTATTATGTGATAAAATTAATAATTATGATAAAGATTTTAACCAATTGAGTCATAGAGACACTTTATTTTGTTCTAACTGTGGTTCATCTGTTAGAGAAAGGGCCTTATATACATCATTAATAATTAATACAACTAATTTAAAAGAAAAGAAAATCCATGAGTTTTCTCCCCTAATAAGCTCACATTTTTTTAAAGTATTATCATCTAATTATAATTACTCATATTCTAAATATATTCCTAATGTAGATAATGGATCTTTAATTAAAGATAATTGTTTATGTATGGACATTGAAAACATTCCATTAGAAGATAATAGCATTGATATTGCAATAACAATGGATATATTTGAACACTTATATAATCCAGATAAAGCAATTAAAGAACTTTATAGAATTTTGAAAGATGGTGGGATGTATATATTTACTGTCCCTATTGATATGGGTTTTAATTCAACAAAAAAACTCGAATTAAATTCTGATAAAACAAAATATCTTCAAGATTATAAACCAGCAATTTATAAGGGTATAAAAGATAGAAATGTAGAAATACACGGTAACCCTGATATTCCAAGTGAAGGTTCTCTTGTTACACATTATTGGGGATATGATATTGTAGATTATATAAAAAAATATACTAATTTTGAAGTGGAAATCTTTAATAATAATAATATAGAAAAATTTGGATTAACAGGAATTCATAACGAAGTATTTATATGTAAAAAAAATAATAACATTCACACCAATATTTCTGAGTTTAAAAAAATATTTTATAATGGTCAAGAGGAAAGTTGGAAAAAATTTATTGATCAAGAGGAATGTTGGAAAAATTTTATTAATTTTAATTATATAATACCATTAGGGGAAGAATGTTATACTAGTCAATCTATAGATAAAAAATTTAATATAGATTTAAGAAAAGTATCATTACCATTTGATTATGTTGGAGGCACAATGATAAATAGGATTTGCTCTATTTTAATATCAATATATAATAATACATTTTCAATTACACCCGAAGACTATTTTTTCAGAAAATCTGTGTATGACGGAAAAGAAGTTTTATGTGATAAATTCGGGTTTGAACATTATCATATTGATTATATAAAATACGATGATGATACGACTACAGAAAGTGATAGAACATCATATTACATTAATAAAATGATAGAAAGATGGGAGAAATTTATATCAATTTTAAAAAATAATAATAATAATATATTATTTTATACAGTTTCACATTTTAATTATGCATATAATAATGGAAAAAGATGGGATAGTAATAAATATATACTTCTACCTACATTACCGAAAAACACCGATATAGTTATTAAACAAATTAAAGAAGGGGAACATTTTGTATATGATGGTAGAGTAAATATTTTATTTGAATTACAAAATATTTTAGAAAAATTTAATCCCAAAAATAAAATTTTAGCAGTTAATTATTGTAATCAAGATTTTAAATTTAAAAATATTAATCATAAATATTTATCTGTAAATGTAAGTGAAAATAAAAAAAATGATAAAAACATTTTTATAAATAATTTATATAGTTTTGTTAAATCATATTTTATTGATTATAACAAACAATGTTTCATGTATAAGAGAAAATTGTTTATTCATATAGGATGTGGTAAATGTGCTACAACAACAATTCAATATATTTTGAATAAATTAGATTGCGATAATATTTATGTCCCCAAAACAAGTCACTGGTCTTTACTTAATGAGAATGGATGGAAATTATTACATGAGGAAATCAAAAATATTGATACGAATTGTATTGTTTCGTGCGAAGGACTTATTTACACATATTGTGAAAATAGAGGAGAATATCTAAAAACTATCAAAGAGGAATTTAATAATTTTGACATAGAAATAATTTATACTGTCCGAAATTTAAAAGAATATTTAATAAGCACTTATTTACAACATATTAAAACGCTTAACAAATGTGTATTTACAGATGATTTTCATACTTGGGTAGAGAAAAACAGGTCAGGATATTTATTCAATAATCTAATTAAAAATTTTGAAGATGTTTTTGGTATTGATAAGATTAATGTTATAGTTTATTCTAAAGATACAGTACAAGATTTTTTTAATTTATTAAATGTAGATATAACTAATATTGAAATTAATTCATATTATAATAAAACTACAATCAATTTATATCATGCCTTTTATATTTTTGAGCATATAAATAGTTTAAACGAAGAAATTAAATTAAGTTTAATGGAAAAATATTATAAAACAATGCATAAAGAAATTTCAAAAGTTAAAGAGGGTATTTTTCCGTGTGCATTTGATTTGTGTGATTTAGTTAAACCAATAATAACGAATGAAGATTATAATGAATGGTTAATTAGAAATAATTATGATAAAACTTTTCATGAACATATTTTACAATGTAGAGAAGATACAGAAAAATTATGTTTAAAATATAATCTTAATTTATCTCTTCTTGTATAAAATATTTTTTAAATTAACTAAAACAATTCAGGTGTCCATTCAGGCCATATTATATCGATATCTTTTTTTTCTATTCTACGATTGGGTCTAATTTTATAAAATTTTTCTAGTTCTGGGTGTTCAGAATCTGTTGGTCTTTTAACAAATGTTGCTTTTGTTCTATATCCAGAACCATCATTACCTATTTTATTTTCATTACTATTAGCAATCAAAGGAGAAATATAATAATACGCCAAAGATTTACGAAATACTCCTTCTGGACACATAATTTTTTCAGGAACTCCATGCCATGATGATTCATCTGTTTTAAAAATAATTGCTGAATTAAATTTAGGATATGTTTTAACTATACATTCTTTCATATCTTTATCCCATAATTGATTATCACCATTCCATTCTTCTTTCCAATCTTTTGTTAAAAATAAAATAATATTTAATCTTCTTTGTTTATTTTTTAATATTAAATGTTTTTCATAATCAAGATGCATATTTAACCTACCATGTCTATGATGAGCATGAATACCCGCTCCGTGTAAATAAGGGTCATATTCTAAATCGGTTATTCCAGTTATTTCAGAAAATACTTTAATTAATTTATCAGTAGACAATAAATAAAATATGTCTTTTATTGATTTATTAAATTCATTAATGTTGTCATTAGAATATTTTACTTCAAGAGGATTATAATATTTATGCCAATTTTCAAAATCTGTTGGAAAATTTTTAAATATTTCTTCTGCATATTCTTCTTTTAAAAAATTATCTAATTTAATATGTTCAAATGGTATATTATTATCATATTTTTTTTTAAATTCATCAATATTATTTATCCAATCACCAAAATATTTAAAATTATCATTTTTTATATTAATACTTTTTAAATATAGTTTATTTATTTTATATCTGCCAAAAATCAATTCTTGAATACCATCTTTAAAACTTAATTTTATATCCCATCCTAAACTCCTTATTTTTTCATTACTTATATAATATCTTTTATCATTAAATGGTCTATCATCTATATATGTAATCCATTTATCATAATCTTCTGTATCATGTATTTTATTTATTAACATTTTCGCAACATCCATTACAGAATATTCCATCCCATCATCACAACCTATATTATATATTTCACCTACTATACCTTTATTTAATAATGTTTCAAATGCTGATGATACATCATCTACATGTAAAAATGCTCTTAAACTGGATCCATCACCTTGAATTGTAACCCGTTTACCTTCCTTTAATTGTTTAATAAATTTAGGGATTAATTTCTCCGGATATTGATTTGGACCATATACATTATTCCCTCGTGTGATTATAATTGGTATTTTAAATGAATGTAAATATGAATTAGCTATTAATTCTGCTCCTGCTTTTGATGCTGCATATGGATTAGTGGGACATAGTACACTCATTTCTGTTTTAGATGATTCATTTAATTCTGATTCACCATATACTTCATCAGTCGATACATGAATAAATAATTCTAATGTTTTACAATATTCTCTACAACTTTCTAATAAATTATGGGTTCCTAATATATTATCATTTGTATATTGAAGAGGTGTTGAAAAACTATTGTCTACATGAGATTGTGCTGCGAAATGAATTATATGTGTTATTTTATTATTTTGAAATATATAATCTAATAAACCTTTATTTTGTAAATTTCCTTTTATTAATGTATATCTATCAGAAGATATAATATCTTCACTAATATTATTTTCATCAGCACAATAATACATTGCATCAAAATTAATTAATTTAATTTTATCACATTGTTTCATAATATAATTAATAAAATTAGATCCTATAAATCCACATCCACCAGTTATAAAAAGAATATTATCTGAATTATTAATCATAATAAGTTAATATTGTTTTTTTTTTTATATAATAAACTTAATAATATGAATTTAAATGAAATACATGAAAAAATGCAAATTAAATATGGTTCATTTAAAGAGGAATTACCTGAACAACAAATGAGTATTAAATATTTAAAAGGTGATGAAAAAATATTAGAAATTGGTGGAAATATTGGTAGAAATTCACTAGTAATTTCTCAAATATTAAAAAATTCAGAAAATTTAGTAGTATTAGAAAGTGATGAAATATCTGCATCTCAACTAAAAGAAAATAGAGATCTGAATAATTTTAATTTTCATATTGAAAACTCAGCATTATCTAAAAGGAAATTAATTCAAAATGGATGGAATACTAAACCATCTGAGATTTTAGAAAATGGATTTAAATGGGTAAATATTATAGATTATAAAGAATTAATTAATAAATATGATATAATTTTTGATACACTTGTTTTAGATTGTGAAGGAGCTTTTTACTATATATTAATAGATATGCCCGAAATATTAGATAATATTAATTTAATTATCATGGAAAATGATTATGATAATTTATTAAAGAAAGAATATGTAGATGATATATTAAAAAAATATAATTTTAAAAGAGATTTTTTTATGAGTGGTTCACATGTTGGAGCAGATTGGTCACCATGTTGTGATAATTTTTTTGAAGTATGGAAAAAAAATAAATAAAAAATATAAATGAAATATATAAATGAAAATAACTAAGCATATTTCATTTTATTATATTGAAAACAGAATATGTTATTTAAATAAAATAATATGTGAAACTAATAAATATGATTTTGAAACAGATTTGTATATTCATACAAATAATGAAATTTTTAAAAAAGAAGATTTAAATGATTATACAAATGGTAACATTAATATTATTTATCATAATTTAAATAATATACATCCATATTATTTAACTTGGAAATGTAGAGAATCTTTAAAAAAACAATTAAATGATTATGATATTTTTATTTATACAGAAGATGATATATTAATACCGTTTAAAGCAATTACATATTGGTTAAAATATAGTAATAAAATCATTAAATATAAGTATAATTTAGGATTTGTAAGAATAGAAACAAAATGTGATGAAGAATATATAACAGATTTACCTAGATCTACATTAAAATCTATTATTAATTTAGATAATATTAATTATTGTATTAATAATATAAATCCATATTGTGCAATGTGGATTTATAATAAGGAAGAATTTAGTAATTTTATAAGTAGTAAATATTACAATATTAATAATATACCTGGTTATCATATAAGAGAAAAAAGTGCAATAGGATTACATGGTGCAAGTAATTATTGGTATAAAGGTACATTAATTCCTTTAATTGATAATAAATTAATAAGTGATTGTAAAATATATCATTTACCTAATAATTACTTAGAAGATAATAGTAGTCCATTTGCCACAATTAAATTTAATGAAGCTTATAATCCAACTTAATATTATATATATAAATTAAACTTTATAATTAACCATAACATCCTTAACACTTTCTTTAATATTTTTAATTTCAGGAAATAATTGTTCTAAACATGTTGTATCTAATAAATTATTAGATCTTTCTGATTTTAATATTTGATTTTGTTCTTCTATTGTAAAGTTTTGCCATGTAAATTCTGGATCAACATATTCTTTATACATTTCTAATATTTCATTATGTGATATGCTTCCTGGATTTGTAAAATTTAATGTTCCTGTATGATTAATATTCATTAAATCTATTATATATGGTAATAATTCTGTTAAAACGGTCATTGAATTAGGTACTGAACATATTTTTTCATATTTTGTTATTTTAGTTATAAAATTACGAGGATTATCATAATTAACAATGGGCATTCTTATTCTTAAATTTAATGTATTCGGTATAAGTTTCATTAATCTATCTGTAAATCCTTTGACTGTTGAATATTGAGAACCAAAAAAATTAGGTAAATCATTTTCTTTTAAACCATTTTTATCTGATATTATTCCATCTCTATATGAAAAAATACAACCAGTTCCTAAATATGTATAATGAATATTTCTTTCATTACATAACAAAGCTAATTGTAATGGTGAAAATAAATTATCATTTATATTTTCTTTTAGTTTACCAGGTTCTTCTAAATAATCAATTGTTGAGTATATTTTACCATCTATTTCACCATGTGTTCTTCCTATAAATGATATAACATGTGTTGGTTTAATTTCATTTAAATCATTTATTAAATCGTCATAATCATCACACCTAGTATTAGTAGTGCAATAATTTAATCCTTTTTCTTTTAAAATATCTATGAACATTGAACCAATCCATCCTTTGTGACCATAAACTAATATTTTCATGTTTAAATATATATATATAAATATGTTTAAATATATATATTAAAACATGAAAATATTAGTTTGTGGATTACCTGATACAGGAAAAACGTATTTAACTGAAAGAATTATTAAACATTTAGATAATGTTTGTTGGTTTAATGCTGATAAAGTTAGAGAAATGGTTAATGATTGGGATTTTAGTGATAAAGGAAGAATGAGACAATCTGAAAGAATGAAAACATTTGCAGATTTTGAATCAAAACATGGTAGAATAGTCATATGTGATTTTGTAGCACCAACTAATAGAACACGTGATTTATTTGATGCTGATTTTAAAATTTGGATGAATACTCATACTAAATCTAAATATGAAAATACAAATAAAATATTTGAAGAACCATCTGATTGTAATATAGTTATAAGAAAATATTTATCAGATGATGAAATTTTAGATGTTATAGGCGTAATAAAAATCTTCATAGAAAAACAAAAGAATAAAAAGATAGATTAAATATTTAACCCCAATAAGTGAATATCCATCCTCTAAATTTTTCATTATATACTTTTGGTGTAACATCACTCATGCAAGTAACTTTTAATTTTTGTTTTTTATATTTAATTTCATCGTCTTCTTCATCTGATGAATCACTATCACTAGAATCATCTTCACTAGAAGAATCATCATCTTCTTCAATAAAATCTATTTTACTATTATTCAATTTACCTACTAATTTTTTACCTTCAAAAATTTCATCAGTTTCAATATTATGTTTATATATTTTATCATTAATAACTATTTTTTCAACATTAGATTTTAAATTAAATTCAGGTCCTTTATTTTCTTTATCTTTTTTAACTTCTTCATCTTTTTTAACTTTTTCTTCTTTAACTTCTTTAACTTCTTTATCATCATTAGATTTTGTTTTTGATCCTTTATCATCATCATCACCACTGTAAAGCCAATTAGTTGTTTCTTTTCTTATTTCTTTAATATCACCGCCACCATCTTTATCATCAAAAAAACATGTATCTTGTAATTTATCTTTCTCTCTAAGTTTCCACTGTTTTATACCACCAGGATACTCTAATAAATTTACGAATCCAGCTTCGATTAAATGTTCTATTAAATTTTCAGAAGCATGACATTTACTGTGAGCACAATATACTACAATAGGAATATTATATATTGATAATTTACCAGATTTTACTAATTTATTTATTCTTGGATAATTAGATAATTTTTCTTCTAAGAAATCTTTAACTATCATTTTTTTAGAAGAATTAGATGATTTTTCTAATAATGATACAGGTAAATTAAAACTATTGGGGATATGACATCTATCATAATTATCTTTTGGTAAAGAATTAATTATAAAATGACATTTTTTATGAACATATTCTTTCATTAATTTAAAATCTATTTTACATGAAACAACTAATGTACTAACATCATCACTCCAAAAATTATTTTTATTTAATAAACAATAATGAACATGTCTTGGATAAGTAACATTATCAACTGAATATGGTTGTGGACAATTTAATACAAATTTTACATCACCTTTTGAATCTGTTTTTACTAATCCATGATTTTTAAATTTATCATATGCTTTTTTAGCATCTTTTATTTTCATATAATTATTTGCATAATCAGCAGCCCAATAACATATCCATGTATTTGGTTTTTCATTTAATTTAATATTTACTTCATATTGAGTTATATCTGGTTTAATTGTTTGTAATGTTCTTTTATTGGCATTATATTTATCATTATTATTAAGAAATGGTGGTAATAAAGAATAATTTCCTATTTCTTTATACCATTCTGGTATAGTTTTTTCTAATTCTGCTTTGTTTAATTTTTTTGTTATTTCACATGTTAAACATATTTTTGTCATTATAATTAATAGTTATATAAAAAAAATTTGATTTAAAAATAAATTAATATTTAATATAAAGTATGATTACATTTATTGTTACAAAAGACGATAATAAAAAAACTATTGAATTCTCAAATGAAGGAACACTTTTAGATCTTAAAAAAGAAATTATAAAACAATTTAAAGTAGATTGTGAATATATTGATATCATTTCAAACGTAGAAAGACCAATTAGAGTATTAGGTAAATTTAATTTTGATAAGGGATTACAACCTAGAACTCTTGATAATTATCCATTTGATAGATATGGTATTGATGAAAGAACTATTCCCATTACTTTTAATGAAGTATTGGATTATTTGCCTGATTTAAATATTAAGAAAAATAATAATTCTGGTAAATATGTTCCACCTAATTCACGAGATAAAGAAGAATATAAATCAACTGAATTTACATTAGATATTAATAGTAATGAAGATTTTCCTGCATTATGTTAGCAAAAACACTTATTATTTAATTTACCCTTTTCGCTAGTTTTTTTCATAACTTCTTCTAATACTATTTTAGGTTTATGTTCTTTATAATGTTCATAGAATTCTTGTCTTTCTTGTTCTATCATATGTTTATATAATTCAGAATAATTAATTTGTTTAGCATATTTATCATAATCAGTGCTTTTAATATATTTTTGAGATTCTTGATAAATAATACAATATTCTTGTAAAATTTCATCATTATATGCATTTATTATATCTTTTAATAGTTTTTCATCATAGCAATTTTTTTGTAATTGAATTACTTCTTTTTTAATTTTTAATCTACCTACCATTCCAACGCAATTTTGAATGACATTATTTAATAATTCCATTTTTTCTTGATATTTTTTAAATTTCAAAATACTTGTTGAACAGGTTATAACGGTACTTATAAATATAGGAGAAAACGCGAAAAATTCTTCACTTGTTTCATTTTGATCATCCGGATCAACAAATATTAATTTACATGATTCTATTAAAGTTAAAACTGATGATAACAATATAGTACTTACACTCCAAAAATTATGACAACTTTTATATTTATGATATTTTAATTCTAATATTTTTCTAAATAAATCCATTCTTCTTTTTTTTTCTCTTATATGATTTATTAAATCATCAATGCAATTAATATTTAAACATAATTCTTTTGAACAAGATGAATTTACTCCTGATGAATTTACACCAGATGAATTTACACCAGATGAATTTACTACATTTTGTGAAGGAACATTATTACCTCCATTAAAATTCATAATTCTACCAACCATTTCCATATATATAAATATATATTGAAAAAAAATAATATATATATAGATTTTTATTTAATTAATCATTTTATAGAAAATATACAACATAATTATTAATATTAATATATAAGTCTCATTAATAAAATTATAAATTTGTAAATAAGTATCCCAATTATTACCAAAATTCATTTTAATTTATATAAATTAAAATAATCAAATTTATATATGTGTTTTAACAATAAAATGTAATTGGTGTAATAAAAGGGAACCAAATACAGTTAAATTTAAAGGATATCATAAATATATGAATATGATTATTTATGAAGAATGTTTAATAAAAATGGCCAAGTGTATCATATGATAAAACAAATAATCTAAAATTATGATTAAATAATCTCTGGTAAAATTGGGTGTCCTTCCCAATTATATCTTTTTTTTTCATTAATATTTATACAAATAATAAAATGATAAAGAACATGCTAATGCACACCAGATAGAAGTATATCCTCCTGTAAATGTAAATGTGATAATTAATGTTAATAATCCTATTAATAAATGACATAATTTATCTCCTTTAAAACCAATTCTACCATAAGATATCAATATGAAAAATATAATAATAAACGCATATATTATATTAGTTTCACTACCACCCCATTTAGGAGATGATAATATATTATTACTATTTACTGTATATAATCCATTAAATACATAAAACAAATATATACAAGCTAAAATTGATATTAATTTAATATATATATTGACATTTTTATTAATTATAAATATATTATATATTATTTGCATGGATAATAATAATGGTATTATATAAGATGTTAAAATATAATTTAGATTATCTTTCTTCATATTTGTATACCAAAATACCGCATCAATTAATTGCATTGTACTAAATAACATAATAAATATAACATTATGATATTGATTCATTGTAAGATTTTTATTTAATAAATATAATGATATGAACCATGTAATTATAAATGTTCCCAAACTTACCTCAAAACTAAAACACATGTATTATATAATTTAATTTATTTTTTTTTTATTATATTTTATAAGTTTTGACTTTAATCATTTATATTAGATAATAATCTCTGGTAAAATTGGATGTCCTTCCCAATTATATCTTTTCATTATATAATTTGTTTTAAATGTTTCAGGATAATAATAATCAGGCATATATTTTATATTTTTAGGTAATAAATTTAATGATTTTTCTGGTAAAATTAAACGCAATTGTTCACAAGATTTTAAAGGTTTTTTATCTTCATTAATTATATTTAGATCAGTAATATTTAATAAATATTTATTTAAATCTTTCATAGTTGGCGCAAAATGATGTTCATAATACCATTTCCATGATAAACAATCTTCAAAATAATAATTAGTTGTCCAAACTATTGATTCTAAATAATTTTTACAAATATTATTCACTTCTATTTCTAAAATATCATCATAACTTGGATTATAATTATGATGATTATATATTTGAAACATATAGTATCTACGATGCCAATATTCATCAAGATTTTTAAATATTTTTATTTCATCTCTACGATCAATAATTGGTAAATGATTATAAAATTCATCTAATCTATCATTATCAATATTGTCTAATGTATTATTTATATATTTATTATAAATATCTTTGTGAGTAGTTTTAAATTTATTTTCTTGTTTATCTCTTATAAATAATATTGTTTGTAATTTTTCATTTTCTTTTATACATAATTTATTAATAAAAATTTTAAAATTATTTAGATCTAATTTATTATCATTTATTAGATAATATATACCAGCATATTCTTCATGTAATCTATTATATATTTCTAAAAGAAAATCTAATCCTTTATAACGTATATTAATTGATGGTGAATTTTGTATAAAATCGTTCCCTATAAAGAAACATAAAAATATATAATCATTTATTATACTTCTATTAGATAAACGAATAAAACTTTTTTTTATATCTTTTATTAAATATTTTTTTAAATTATTAATATCTAAAAAAACATATTCAGAATCAAAACCTTCAATATTATATTCTGTTCTTTCTCTTAATAAATATATATTATTATCTCTAATCATAGATAACATAATTAAATCGGCATCTAATCCGTGAACTATATTAATATCTTTATTATTATTATTTTTAAGATATTGCATTATTTTATGTTCACCTTCACCTGGTATAGATGAATCATTAAATACAATTTTTATAGGATAATCTTTAAATTTATTTTTTAAAAATGTGTTTAAATTATTCATAAAGTTAGTACCAGGTGAAATGGCATTTGTATCCCATATTTTATGTTCATTGGCTGATTTAAATCTTCTATATCTTTGTTGTTGAATTTTAGATCGCGGACAAACACCATCAATAGCTATATAAATTAAATCTGATGGATTAGATATATTAATTATTTTTATCATATTATTATAGATATTATCAAACATTTCTTGTTCATCAGTCAATCCGTGACATGCTGGATGAATTAAACAATTTAAATCAAAAAATAAATTATTTATATTAATATTAAATAAATCTTCTTGAATAAGAATATTATTATAATCACTTATAATATTTTTAAAATATGATGGGATACCCATATTATTAATATTTATAGATATCCGTTTAAATAATATATTTTATATTATATAATGTCAAGTAAATCTAAATCTAAATCTAAATCTAAATCTAAATCATCATCTAAATCTAAATCTACTTCATTAGAATCAGTATCATCTGAATTACATTTATTAGATTTAGCAGATGATTTATTCACAAGTATACAATTTAATAATGATAATAAAAGAGCAATATCTATATTAAGAAAAGAACCATTATTAGCAAATCACGAATATGATGAAAATTATGTAGATTTTAAAGGGACACCTTTAATGTATTGTTGTTTTTATAGAAATTATACAGTCGCAAAAGAATTATTAAAAAAAGAATATAATATTGATATTGAATATAAAAATGAACATAATCAAACACCATTAACAATGGCAGGAGAAGGTCATGATGAAACAGGAAATTCATTTAAAATAATAAAATTATTAATAAAAAAAGGTGCTGATATAAATCATATGGATAATGATGGTGATACTTTATTTAGTGGAATATGTAAATCATTTATTAGTCCTCACATAGAATATTTATTAAAAATACCTGAATTAGATATTAATAAAAAAAAAAGAGGCGAAGATTCACCATTACATATTTTAATTTCGAAATTTTGTCAAATAGGTTATCATGATGAATATATTAGAATAATTAAAAAGGTGTTAAATGATCCTCGTTTAGATATTAATATAAAAGGTTATAATGGAGAAACTGTATTACATATATTAGCATCAGTTGATCGACAATATGACCATAATTATTCAATAGAATCTTTAAAAAAATTAATAAATTTATTATTTATAAATGGAGTTGACCCTGATATTAAAGATAGTGATGGTGTATCACCGTTATCAAATGATATAGTACGTGAATGTTATGAAATATATTTTAGAAGGAAATTAAATCAAGCAGAAAATAGACTAGCATTAGCGAAACTTGCTAAAGAATTAAATGATGAAGGTGGTAGAATTGATGAGGGTATATTAATAAAAATATCTAAAGAAATACCTTTTTTGAGTGAGAAACAATTAAATGTTATTGATAAAAAAATATTAGCAGAAAATATAAGAAGTAGTTATAAAAGTCCTGATCTAGATAACATGGTAGAAGTTTACAGAGAACAACTACAAAATCCTAAATTATTACCTAAACATCGTAAAATAATAAGGAAAAAAAAAAGAAAATATAAAATTCGAAAAAAAATTCCGTTAGGTTCTAGTGATTTAAGTTCATCAAGAAATTCAAGATCTTCTCCAAGTGAAGATTTAAGAGATGCAATTAAAATGAGTGTTCGTGAATCAAAATCTGATAAAACAAATTCTAGAAAATCTAGATCATTACGTTCCAGTGAAGAATTAGAAAAGGCATTAAAAATGAGTATTCAAGAAGCAAAATCAGGTTCAAAAAATAAAAAGAAAAAAACAATTAAAAAATAATTTATATTTATTATAAATAAAATATATGTTATAATATAATATGGATCAATTAGGTGGTAATCAGTTAACTTTCGAATCAATTATGACTCCAACATTTTTATATTTTGTAATTACTTTGGTTGTTATTGGATTTATATATCAAACAAGAGTTATTGTATCAAGAGACCAAAAAATTAAACAAAAATCTGCGAATTTACTTGATAAGCAAATGTTTTTAGAAATTGGTTTTATGGTCCTAATAGGTCTATCTATTTATATTTTAAATAATAATGAAAATAATACATTTATATGGATTTATATGTTAATTCCTATTGTATACTTAACCATGAAGAGTCTATTAGTTTTTAATAAAGTAAGTGAATATATTAAAGCATCACCAACAGCTGTTGATACTGATTCTGACTTAGCTGATTTAATCAGTCAAGCACAAGCTAAATCAGGGACTAATACTAAAATAGGTGATATACCTGTCACCAATCAAAATAGTAATACAGTTGATATAAGTAATGCTCTTAAAAACGAACTTTCAAAAAATAATCAATATACTAATGCCATGGGTTTTAATCAGCCACAACAACCTCAGCAACCTATACAACCTCAATTTGGATCAAATATCCAAGGATTTGGTGGTAGTGCTTTTTAATTATTTAAACATATTCTTTTAATATATACTATGAAATATTTATCATTTGATGTTGGGATTAAAAATCTAGCTTATTGTTCACTAACTGATGATAAAAAAATACTTGATTGGGGTATTATTAATTTAGATAAAAATCCCATATGCCAATGTGGTTTACAAAAAGAATGTAGCAAATCATCAACATTCATATGTACTGATGATAAAGGTGATCAAAAATACGCATGTACTACTCATTCTAAGAAATTTAAGAAAAAAAAGAAAATGAATAATGATCGCGATATATTTAATTTAAGTAAAATTATGATAAATGAATTAAATCTTAAAGAAGATTTTTTAAATCATGATGTAATTTGTATAGAAAATCAACCTGCGTTGAAAAATCCTGTTATGAAAACAGTACAAATGATTTTATATTCATATTTTATGATTGAAGGTGTTACAAAAGATAAATCAGTTGAACAAGTTCATATGATAAATGCTCGTAATAAATTAAAAGTTTATAAAGGTCCCGAAGTAGAATGTAAATTTACAGACAAATATAAAAAAAATAAATTTCTTTCGGTTGAATATACAAAATTAATGATTTTACAAGAAGACCAAGAATTTATAGATTTATTTACAGATTCTAAAAAAAAAGATGATTTAGCAGATGCTTATTTACAAGGTATTTATTTTATAGAGAAGTGATTATTTAATTTTCATTAATCCAATTAATAATGTGTTGTTGATCATAAAATATTGCGGTTTCCAATCCGTCAACTTTATTCCATAAACATCCATGATTTACTACATATTTAAGACAATTTAAATAACCATGTTTTATAAGTATTAGAGTAGTTTTTTTATACCATTTTATATTATTATTGAAACAAAATTTTAAAATATCTAAATTACCATTTACAGCAGCCCAATAACTAGTCATTTCATTAATAGGACAACCATATTTAATACAATATATAATACATATTAAATTATTATTTTTAGATGCAAGTTCTGCTGTATGTGTATCCCAAGAACACCCCATATTATGAGAATACGCAAGACATAAATGACAACCTATTTCAGCCGCACGACTACACTGTTTGTATCCATAAAGACTAAAATTAGGATCAATATTATTTATACAATCAAACCCCTTATCAAAATATTTATGAGCATATTTACATAAACTCAAACTACTAGTGAAGTATTTAGTAGTTAATGTCAATTTTTTGTATTTATTAGTCAATATTTCTTTAAAATCTTTACATACTAAAGCATATAATAGGTGACCATCTTTATCACAATAACTAAATATATTTTCAATATCTATTAGAGGTATTTCATTAAAATAATTCATAATTTTAATAATATATTTATTTAAATAGAAATAAAATATCAAATTTATATTATATATATATATAATGACAGATATAATTATTGATAAAATAACTAAATTTAGAGTAATTAATCAGAATGATATTTTAAGTGTTCAAAAAAAAGAAGAATTAACTGAACTAGTTGATTTTATTAATGAAAAAAAAACTAGTCTTGAACTTCAAAATTTTGCATATTATAATGATACAGGATTTAATAATGATGGTAATAACAGAGAAATATCTTATTATGAAAGTGTTTTAAGATTAATTAATACAGAAATAACCAGAAGAGAAAATCGTGATGTTCAAGTTCTATCAAATGCTGTAAATGAATTAGTTATTGTTACGGTACCACCAGAACCTGCAACACAATCATTTCTGGATTCAACTGTTAGAAGCTTATTAGTTGAAAATGGTATGTTAATTAGATTTTGGGATAGTCTAACTACTACTAGACAACGCGCCAGAGATGAATTAAGATTATTACAAGAACTTTTAGATACTTTACCAATGGATGTTAGAGAAAAAATATTGAGAAATTTAAATAGTCAACCTCGTAGAAATTTAAGAGTATTTCGTTTAAATAGAGGTCGTAAAACATTTAAAAAGAATAAAAAAACTAAAAAGAAAAAAATAAAGTAGTATAATATAATGAAAGTTGTAATTAAAAAATCAACAAATCCTAAGAAGAAATATATGGCAATATTTTATGATAAAAATAAGAAGAAAGTAAAGACAACACATTTTGGAGCGGCAGGTATGAGTGATTATACAAAACATAAAGATAAATCTAGAAAACGAAGATATTTAACTAGACATAGAGATAGAGAAAAATGGAATGATTATATGAGTGCTGGATCATTATCAAGATATATATTATGGGGCGAACCTACATTCAGAGAATCAGTTAGAAAATATAAAAATAAATTTAATCTAGAATAATATTATTTTTAAAATGCCAAAGTTTTATTATCTTTGTTCTTTTCAACTTCATCCAATTTAGATGATTCGGAATCAGTATCTTCATGTGATGAATCATCATCATATTTTAAAATAATTTTCATATTTTCAACCGCTTTTTTAATATTATCTATACTACTAAATATCCTTTTAAAATGTGATTGTGAGGTAATGTCTTGATTATCGTATGCATGATTTAGAGACTTTAAATATTCTTCAATATTATATGCTACTTCTGTATGAATATAAAATATTAGTTCTTCTAAGGAAATTTCAGAAGAAATACTATTATCTAATTTTTTATAAATAAAAACTTTTGAGTCTTTTAATTCATATGATATTTCTTCCTCTAAACAATCACGTAAGAAATATGCTTGTTGTATTTCATATTCAATCATATAATCATTTATGCTAATTCCATCAAACATTTTTCTTAATTCCCTTTGAATATTTAAAATTATAAATCAAATTTAGTATTTTAAAATGTGATCAAAATATTTTAAGATATTTTTTAACTAAATAGACATAATAACGTATTATTTAATAAAATTGTAAATATAAAAATAAATTTAATCTAGAATAAGTATATACATGTTTGACAGATTAATATTATTTATTGCTGCTTTTGGTTTATCTGATTTATTTGTTAAAAATAAATCAACAAATTTTAAAATTATATATTACTTAATTTTATTAGTAATTGCTTTATATTTTATATTTAATAAATATATACATGAAAGATTGTTGTCTCGCAACAAACTCAGATAAAGAATGTATAAGAAAAAAAGATAAAAAAACATTTAAATTACCTAGAAAAATTAGTAAAGAAAAATGTTTAACTAGAAAGGGGATTAGAGGATTTACAATGAGATCTTCATGCGCACCATATAAAGGATGCAAGAAGATGAAAGGTGGTTCTAAGAAATCTAAGAAACAATTTTTATATAATCCAAATAATCCTAAAAAATCATTTGATGTTTATATAGATAAAGATCCTAGTGATACAATCCCTATTAAATATACAACAGTAGATGATGTTAAAAACACAATAAAGAAATTAGAAAGGTTATATAAATCTAAAAAATATCCTCACAAAAGAATATGGCAAGTTGGTATGATAATGTATGTTCGTTTAAAACATCTTAAAAAGAAGAAACCAAAAGAGTTTAAATTATCTGAAAAATATTTTAAATTTTTGGGGAAAAGAACTAAATTAAAAACATCTAAGGAAAGGAAATCTTATGCGTTTAAATTTTAAAATATTTAAAGAGATTATATAATTAAAAGAATATGAACAATGTTTTATATGATTCTTTACACAAATTTTATAGTGAAAATGACAATATAAATAAATTTAATGAGTATGTAAATGGTAATAAAAAAATATCTTTAAGAATAATTGATTGGTTTGTAACAAATTATTCTAAAAAACATAATATATTTTATGAAACTTTTAAAACAAATGATGATATATTAACATTAAATACGACTGATAATTTATACAGTCAAATTAATATTTTTCATGCTTATAAATCTCAATTAAAATCATATTCTAAAAAAAAGTTTGATCCATTTTGTAGAAGAGATAGAATTATGTTCGAATGTATTGGTCATAAATTAGAAACAACTCTTGGTCAATTAAATTTCTTTAAATGGGGTATAGAAACTATGTTATTAGAATATATTTTAGAAAATTATGATGATATAGAAACTGATATGAATACTTGTTATAATGCAAGTAAAAAAAATAAAAAAGATAATACTAGAAAAAAAAGACAAGAATTATCTAAAAATCACTCACGCGGACTAAATTTAAGTAATCACCGAATAAGATTAGATTTTACTTAAATATCATCAATATCTATTTTTTCTTCTTCTGATTCTTCATCTGATGAACTGGTTTTAATATTTTCTTCTTCATCTGAATAGGGTATATCTGTTGAGAATACAAATCCCATATTATCATCGTCATCTTCTTCATATTGTTTGTCAACATCTAATTTAATTGAATCGGGTACTAATCCTTTATCTTTTAGTTTCCTAGCTAAGTTTACATCATAATTATCTATGATATCACATTTTTCATCTTGCCAATCTCTAAGAGATACTAAAACTATATCATTTTGATTGACAAATTTACGACTTCGCATAGTTCCACACATAGTAGCCATTCTTTCTTTACCATCAAAACACATTACATTAAATCTACAATTACCCAAACACCTTGTAACCTGAGCGTATTCTTGACCTGGTTCTTTTAATCTTAAATTTTTTGAATTATTAAAATTTTGATTTTTATTTCTCTTATGTTTCTTACCACCTTTGGTGTTGGGCATGATTATATTACAATATTATTATAGTTTTCTTTTTAAGTAAATTTGATTATCATATAAAGATTATTCATAATATTAATATGAGTTGTTCCTGTTTCAAAAGAAAAACAAAAGTTGATATCCGTGAAGAAATTCTATCACCAAGACCTAAATCCATATTAAAGAATAATAAAAAGAAGAAAATTAATAGAAGAAAAGAAATTCAAGAAAATAGACAACTAATAGACGAACGAGCAAGGAAAAAAGAAGAGTTTACAGAGTTCTTCTTATCTGAGGTAATAGAGTGTGGTGGTTGTAATGATCAATTCACGCTTAAATCAGGGAGACTTAAAATTCACTGCTCATCATGTAATCACTTCATGTGTTGTAATATTGCTGGTGCATGCATTGGTCCTGATTGTTCTGTTGTGGTGGATGGTGAAAAACAGTCTCTAAAATATTGTATGAGTTGTGTTAATCCTTATTTAAAAATCAATATTATGGATAATGGACAAGCTTTGTGTAAAAATTGTGAAACATTACCAGGTATTCCTGATATTTATTTAGAAGTTTAATAAATTTAATATATTAAAGATTTTTTATTTATTATATTAATATGAAAAATCATCTAAATAAAAAAGAAATATCCGTTATTAAAGTTGATGGAGATGGTAATTGTTTATTTAAATGTATTGTACAACAATTACATATTAACAAAAATATTAGACATTTAGTAAATAATTTTTTTTCTTTTAAAATGAGTAGATCTAATCTACTTGATGATGAATCTGATAAATTAAGACAATTAACAGTTGATTGGTTAGAAAATAATCTAGACCACATATTACCAACTGGTTTAACAATTAAAGATGATATAGAAGATATAATTTCTGAATATGAAGATATTAACTCGGTTGAAGAGTATTTATTAGAAATGCGTGATCTTAGATATGCTGGGCAACTAGAAATTTATGCCTTATCAAATATATTAAAAAAAAATATTAATGTTTTTACAAATAGTAATAATGATTTTTATTCAATTGGGATGGGTAATATTTATAATAAAGCAACCAAAGATGATATATATTTATATCATAATTTAATGGATATGTATGATGAAAACGGACATCATTATAATTTAATTTATTTAAAAGGAAAATCTATGATTATATCTAAAAAAAAATATACCGAATTAAATGAAAGATTATCAGATAAACCTATAACTAGAAATATTTTAAAATCTATTGAGATGTAGTAGTATTTTCTTGAATTGGAGGTGGTTTATTAATAGGGGGTGGTGTAGGTTTTGGAATATTATCATCTATGATACTTTCAATATCTGATTTTAAATTAGTTTCAATATTTGTGACTAGTTGTTTTGGTTCAGGAAATTTTTGAGTAATTTCTTTTTCAATGGACTGTTTTAAATTATTAGTCACATTATTTGTTACATTATTTTTTAAATTATCTATATTAGATACTGTATTAACCGTATCAACTAATGGTTTAAACATTTGATTATTAGTTGATTTTTCCATAAATGATTTCATTTGACCTTCAAAATCGAAATCTAATAATGGCGCTTGATTTCCATTCTTAGTTTTTTTAGTTTTGTTTCCTTTACCCTGAAATTCCATTTCAACTTGTTTTCTTTTGATATTTTCAACGGCTTTGCAAAATTCTTTATATGATTCTGCATCATGTGTATCATAATCTTCATATTTACCAGATAATCCAAAATATTGCCAGCCTTCTGTTTTTAATTGTTCCACTACAAGAGAATAACTAAAATAATTCTTATCAAGTGAAAATAATTGTAAAAATCCATTTGAAATAGTCACCATTAACGATATAGACCATGTAGACCAATAAGATATTTGATCAAAATTTTTAGGTAATTTATTAGGATCCATCTGTCCAATAGATAATAATGCTGGTAATAATATTGAACCAGTTGTAACTATAAATCTAAACACATTATAATAATTTTTTGTTTTATTCCTTTTTTTTTCGTAATAAGATACTTCTTCAACAAATCTTGCTTTTAATATTTCTTTATTTCCACTAATTTCATCAGGTAAATTTAGATTATCTATTATATTATTTATTTTTGAAGCATAATCCATTTATATATATAAAAATAAAATAATATCAATAATAAAATGTATTTTAAATATTTATACGAATATATAAATAAAATTAAAGAGTATTTAATGTGGTTCTGTGATTTAGAAATTCATAATGAAATATGGGAAGAAATTGGTCCAATTTAAATATTATATATATATATACAATGGATATAATATATATATTAAAAATAATATCTATTATTTTATTCCCTATTATACTTGGTATGAATGTTTGGAATGTTTATACAAAACGTGATGATAAAGCAGATACAACTGCTTGGTATAGAAATGGTATATTTGATATAGCAGATGAATTTCCAGATTTATTTACCTTCATGATAAAAATAGGTTTATTATTGGGTATATTATTTTTTATGATAAAAAGTGGACCAGGGGTAAATTCAAATGATCACGGTATGTATTATAGTTTATCAGCTACATTATTTATCACATTAATAATAGCTAGATTTTTAATATCTAACAATGGAAATGCTAGTCTATCATTCGCAAATAACACTCCTTTAACGGCCGATCCAAATGATTCTGGGATGGTAAATTTAAGAAAAATTGTAAGTGCCGGTAGTATAATAGGGATAAATATAAAACCAAAAGATACTGGTATTAATCTTCCACCTAATTTATATATTACATACTTTTTCAGTTTATTACTTGTGTTTTTAATGATTATTGAAAGAATTTATAGTAATGTTAAATGGGATTTCTCTGATTTTAGTTTACCTATACCTATTATAGGTGATATAATATGTGGATCAACTGCTCATCATATTATGCAGTTTATAAATATGTATTTATTTATTGTTATTAGTGCTTATGTTATATATCAATTTAAATTATTAAAAGTTAGAAAAATATGTCCACCAGGAACAAGTTTAAGTATTTGTTATCCACCTAAGAAAGCTCTTTCAAGATTACCTACAACTAAATGTGAAAAAGGTATTAAACCTGTGTGTAATAAAGATCCTTATATTAATTGTTCAGTAGATGAAAATGGAATTATAACTGGTGATGGAATTAACAAAATTATATTAACTCATGATAATGATAATAAAGTTATAATTAGTCCTAATAATAAAACACAAATTACAAGTGATTGTAAAAAAGATATAGAAAGTAAAATTTTACCGAAATTAAAATATACATAAAATATATATATATATATGGCATTATTAGGTGAAGCTCTTCCCTTAGCTGAATCACTTTTACCCTCACTATTTTCATCTGGCTCTAGTAATCCAAAACCAGCTACACCAGCAGCAAAACCATCACAGTCACCTGCTAAATCTTCTAGACCATCAACTCCAAAAGTAAGTAATTTTGGTTTTAATACTTATAGATTTACAGGTTATTTTATTACATTATTTATATTATTAATTATATTATTTATATTATTAGATAAGGTTACTTTATATGATACCCCTGTTGGTACTAATGAAGATTTGCCATTAAATGTTAGATTATCATATAAAATATTTATATCATACATCATTGTGATATTTGGTTTATTATTTCAATATTATATTTATAATTTTAATAATGTAGTTATACAAGCTAAAATATCAATGATTGATGAAATATTAGAAATATTTAATTTATTAGCTATAATATTTATTACTTATTTTATTTATAGACAAATAGAAAATATATATAGTGTATGTCCTTTGCCTAATAAAAGAGTATGCGAATCACCTGGGTGTGATGGTAGTTATGCATGTAAAACATACCAAAGTTTCAGTACATGCTCATCAGATGAATATAAAAATGCACTTGTAGAAGTTGATAATAACGGTAAATTTTCTCCGGGTAGTTGTCCTTCATTTAACGAATTTATCAATAATAATTTTGATTTCAAATCACAGATACCAACTTCTCGTACACCTTCACCAGGGACACCTAAAACAGGTATAAATCAATTAGGTGATTTTAATAAAAAATATGATGAATTAGAAACAGAAATTCAATCATTGCGTGATAAAATTA
>ERZ807291.1559-NODE-1559-length-36736-cov-12.120607_pt1 | contig 36736 bp, 33 predicted proteins | sample MGYA00521257_ERZ807291 | MGnify/ENA primary metagenome ERZ807291 (study PRJEB31413, sample SAMN03169783) | marine metagenome | biome: Marine; feature: Water; material: Subsurface seawater | place: North Sea | collected 2011-04-28 | depth 1 m m ...
TCTCTGAGCGTGAGGGAACCTACTTCGACCAGGTGCAGCCTTACCAGGCCCACACACGCCACCCCGATACCGGAATCAATGTGTATTCCTTCGCCCTTCGCCCCGAGGAGCACCAGCCCACCGGCACTTGCAATTTCTCCCGCATTGATAATGCCACTCTTCAGCTTGTGCTCTCCAACGCCACTGTTGAGGGAACCAAGACTGCCAAGGTGCGCGTCTATGCTACCAACTACAACGTGCTTCGCATCATGAGTGGTATGGGAGGTCTTGCCTACTCCAATTAAGCATCCTAGTTTGCAAATCTGCAGATTGGTTGTGCTACATGTAATGATTATCTACTAATAATTACTGGATAATGTATTCACATAGTTTCATAGCAACTCTTAGTAAGTTGTTATGAAATGAGTAACAAGTAATACAATGCTTTAGAAATTATACTTACTCTTTTGTCTTTCTTTATGAATGAGTTTAAATATTCTTCTTTATAAAGAATAATGCAAAATCTTTTACTTATTTTGGCAACCGCGTTTGGGTTTGGAGTAGTCAATTTAGTGTGTTTTTACGAAGTGTTTACAGATTTTCATTTGTTTCGCACCCATTTTAGCCGTATTCAAAATATACAGATGCCAACTTCCTCTCTTAGACTTACTAACATGGAGGATACGCACTTCACGCATAATTTTTGCGAATCCAAATTGCAAGGGAACCAAGGCCCCGAGTATTGGAACGCGTGGACTTCACTCGTCATTTCTATCGTCCCGTTTGTGTATGGGTTTCCAAAATACCCGTTGCTTTACAATGTGGCATGCATGTTGTCCGTGAACGGAATTGCTAGTTTCCATTACCACTATTATCTTCGGTGGGTGGGTAAACAAGGTGATGAAATTTCCATGATTTTGGCCAACTATTTCGGAATGTGGGGTTTGATTAACATGTATTATGCAAAATCAGAGAAACGGAACAACCTGAACAGATACAATACTGCGTTCATGTATTTGTTTTTAGTGGCAAATACATTGCTAGAAAACGACACGCTGTTTCCCTCCATATTTGGTGTATATGTAGGTGGGTCTTTAGTGATGATTTATAAAGTTGGGAAGAAATATAACATTTCATACAAGAGAAATCTTGCAATATCTCTTACGGGAGCAATCGGCTGGATAGTTGCCGAACATTTTTGTAGCGATTATACAAAAATTGGTCATCCGTTGTGGCATTTTCTATTCCCTTTGGGTTTTTACAAGGTTATCCTGGAGTTTGACAAAATAATGGATCAATTGCCCGACAAGCGTGACCTTAAGACCGAGTGTCCGTAAATACAATTCGTATAGTGAATTATTGCAGAAAAAATATAAAGACATGAAACATGATAGTATATAATGTCTAGACGTGAGGAACTCATTGAGACAATCCGTAAAATATGTCAGCCAGGAAAAGGTATATTGGCTGCAGATGAAAGTTCGGGGACGATTGGCAATCGGTTCGCTTCCATTGGTATTTCCAATGTTCCAGAAAATAGAAGGGAATACCGCGATTTGTTGTTCACTGCACCGGATTTACATAACTATGTTAGTGGTGTCATCACGTTCGAGGAAACCCTGTTTGATATTGCGCCCAACGGGGATCGTCTTATCCAATCACTGATAGACAGCGATATCGTAGTAGGTATTAAGGTAGATATGGGTGTGAAACCACTCTACGGAACACATGGAGAGTCGGTAACACAGGGTATTGACAACCTGGATGCGCGTTGCAAGCAGTATTATAACGCTGGCGCACGCTTTGCAAAGTGGCGGTCGGTGCTAAAGATCGACACGGAACACAATTGTCCCTCTGATTTAGCCATTCACGAAAACGCAACTACACTGGCCAGATACGCTTCCATTTGCATTGATAACGGAATTGTTCCGATCGTGGAACCAGAGATACTGATGGATGGCACACACACCATCGAAAAATCGCGTGAGGTTGCGGTGCAGGTTCTTAGCGCGGTATATCGTGAACTTGTGCGTCACCACGTGGATATTGAATGTACGCTATTGAAGCCCAATATGGTGCGAACAGGCGTTTCTTCCGATGAGAAAACAGATTATCAGGCTATTGCCAAACACACGATTTCTGCGTTTCAGCAAGCCGTTCCTGTAAGTATGCCCGGGGTAGTATTTTTGTCTGGTGGTATGTCTGAAATGGAAGCGAGTATGGCTCTTAATGAGATCAATAAGTATGACGCTACGAAGCCATGGCGTCTGACATTTTCTTATGGTCGTGCATTACAATCTAGTGTGCTGAAAGCATGGAAAGGTAACTCCGAGAATCGCGATGTTGCACAAAAAATGTTGCTCGTTCGTGCACGTGCCAATGGTATGGCCTCTAATGGCATGTATGAAGCAGAAGTAGGCAATGACGACACTTTGCACGAAGAAAATTATGTATACTAATCAGACACCTCGCATGAAGTTCAACGACTATCTGGGTTTCCGAAAGTTATCATACCTTTGTATCCATAATTGTTCGCGCTCTCTTACTTTTTTGCTTAATATATCCCGCTCAGTATCCAACTTCGTTATGACATGCCTGATAACATTTTCATATCGAAGATTTACTGGACGCATATTTTGCTCCTTCTTGTAGTTCTCTATGTCCATAGAATGGATTTTTATCATCTCGCCATGTTCACGTTCGTCGATGTGAGTAAGATCCAGATCCATTATCCCGTTGTACCCTGGAACAATATATGGAGTGGGTGATGTCATAGATTATAGTATACTAATTTTATTTTTTGTTCGTCTATATTGTCATGGCTGGTAGCGAGTAGCCCTGATTGAGGGGGCAAAATGAGGGTTCAATTCCCTTACGTGATATGAAACGTAGTTTGTATCGTATATTCAGTGGTTGATGGTATAGCGTATAGCATTGAATTACATACAGCCATAATCCGTAATGTGTAAAAATTGTAGTGTTTTTTTGTAAACAATCAGTACAATGTATACGATTTTAGTGACAGGTGGAACAGGGTTGGTTGGAAAAGCAGTCGAGAAAATATCAGAAGAGTTCGCGGATTTCAAGTTCCATTTCATTGGTTCGAGGGATGCCGATTTGTCTTCCTTGTCCGAAACCCAAGACTTGTTTCGTCGAGTATCGCCATCACATGTCATTCATTTAGCTGCTTGTGTAGGCGGGTTGTTCAAGAATATGAACCAAAAGGTGGAGATGCTGGAGAAAAACTTGCAAATTAATTACAACGTGGTCAAATGTTGCTACGAATATGATGTCACCAAACTCGTTGCATGTCTTTCGACATGTATTTTTCCTGATAAAACGACATACCCGATTAACGAAACAATGCTTCATGACGGCCCCCCTCACGACTCCAATGACGCTTACGCCTATGCGAAACGCATGTTAGACATTCATTGCAAGGCTTATCGGGAAAATTACGGATGCGACTTTCAATGCATCATCCCAACGAATATTTATGGACCTCATGACAACTTTCATTTAGAAGATGCGCATGTCATTCCTGCCCTGATACATAAGTGTTACCTTGCCAAGAAAAACGGAGTTCCTTTTCAGATGAGAGGCACAGGTAAGCCGTTGCGTCAGTTTATTTATTCCGAAGATCTAGCCAGACTACTCATGTGGTCAATCAAACACAGCCAACACGCAACTATTATTCTTTCTGTTCCCGAAAAAGACGAGGTATCCATCGAACATGTTGCGCGTTTAATTGCAAGAGAATATGACTACGAAGACCAACTCGTGTTTGACACATCTTTTGCAGATGGTCAATTCAAAAAAACGGCTGATAATTCACTCTTGATGTCTGAGACCAAGTTTAACTTCACCCCTATCGAGACAGGAATTAACAAAAGCGTGGGTTGGTTTGTGGAAAATTACGACAAAGCTAGGAAATAATCTCCTTATATTATAGTTGCATATGGAACATATTAAGACAGAAACGACAAATGAGATAACCTATTACATTGTTCCAGAGAACACAAGATTGTATCGAGGTGATACGGAACTATACATGAGAGACATGCAATTGGAGAACACCCCTACATTTTTTGGTTTAGAAAAATCACGAGTAAAGAACTATGGCATGTTGTTCTCGTTTATCACACTCAAAGAGCTACGACTTGTCGCTTTGGACAAACCGAACCAGGCATTTTTTGACCAATCTCCTTCGGATATAAAAAGTATATTGAATGCACAATTTGGTTTCAATAAATCTCCTAGCATTCGCGAAACAATTCGAGAAAAGGATTACAAACTGGTCAACTATTTGTGCGAAGCTGGGTATGACGGGTATATGATCGATGAAATGGATGTTCCGTTTGATATGCCTCTGGACGAACCCGACACCACAGAAGATGATCATTCACGCATCGATCCATCCAAATTTCATAGGGAGCTCGCGCTATGTAGTCCTATGAACAAGGTACAACTTATTAACCCGAAACAAGCTATTTCCAAGTATACATCGGCTAATGTACAATCACTAATAGAAAAAAACAAGTTGATGAAATCGAAATATGCCCTAGATGCACAGCGCCGTGACGCGAAAAAGAAAAGGCGAACACCACAAATGAATGATGAACTTATGCGCCCAGAGCGCAATTTTATGGGTACGAGTTCTATTGGATTATTTGGTTCTGATAGTGATGAGGATAACACATATTTGTTTAATAGTTTTGGCGAGGATACCTATTCCTCGCCAAGTAAAATAAATAGAAACAACACACAACCACACATTCGACGCGTTGGTTCGTTTGAAAGTAATTCTTCTTATAATTCGAGTGAGACTGATTTGTTACCCTTTACACCAGTATCACCTCCTCGAACACCATCTCATACCATTAGTGCAAATTCAACCCCTGTGGGATCCCCGAATAGAAATTCGAGTTACCTCACTGATGTCAGGACTCCAGATAGAAAAAGTCCAAACAAGAAGGTGAAGTTGTCTTTCGAGAGAAAAGGAGGGAAAACGAAACATAAGAATACAAAAAAAAGAACGAAGTGTTCAAGAAAGAAGAGGGGGCAAGCTGGAAAAAAAAGACGCGGAAAATCAACAAGGAAAACAAGATATACTACACGAAAAAGAGGCGGAAAAAAAACCCGCCGAGCGAAACACTAAATGAAAATGAACCCAAAAGAGAAAATACAAATAATACAATGAACAATACGTCTTCATTTTATTATTACATCTTTATCGAGCTATACTTTCTTGACTAGTTTTGAACAGAACCAGGTTGCAAACACCAACCACATGTTATCGATTGTCTCTGCCCCGTTTTGAACTGCCCATCTGGTAGCTCGACAATGAGGTGCCGATGCTAGAAATGGAGACATGACAAATCCGTGAAAATCTGCGGGAGCACAATAGCTAACGTATACACGCGCAGATACATAATGAACAACTATCCAAAACAAGTAGATACCACCAATCTCATAAACGTGTTCCACGTATGGAACAATGTAAGGTGTGTAGTATTGAACATATGCAAACATATTGTGATTTTTGTTCAGTTCATCCAATTCTTTGTTGAACGTATCAAGGAGTGTTTCTCGGTCGTCCACCTCGACTACTAGTTGTTCGTCTTCTTCTGGTGTTGTCATAGGTTCTTTTTCCTGATTGTCTGTCATTCGTGTTTTTACCATTGATATATGCCACTAGAACTTTTTATATCATTTTTAAATTAAACAAGATTATAAATAGGATAGAATGTCGCCTACAACCTCCCATGGTATCTTGTTTCGCAACATACACGAGCAGGCATTTTGATACGTATTAAGAATGTGTCTACGATACACCTTCCGGTATCGTTTCATGGTAGTTCTGAACAACTGGTAATATTGCGAATGTTTGCTCGCATCACACGTTCTGTAAGACTCTTGCATCCATCTGGTACACGAATTATATAAAACACCTGCAAAATTTTTGCCTTGATCCGGTAATTTGAATATCATCTCTCCATCTCGTAATATATACAACAACATCTTTCGACACCCCTTGGCTTTTTCTATGGCTGATAAGGTTTTTTCCATACGCATATACTTTCGGACTTTATAGACCCATTGACTCTGGTGAACATTGAGGACGTCTGACATACTTCACTATCTATATACTGGTTTGTTACCTTCGCTGTAAGAAGAAAAGAACTTCATTTTTTATCTAACCAATCTCAAAACGCACGTTTTGGATAGATGTGATTAATGTGGGTGTACGCGTGTTGACGTTCCTGTCATCTTACTGAGTATTAAAATCGCTATGATTGCAAATGATACAATTCCTACTATAAGTTCCGACATGGTTAGTTGTTATATTGCGTACTAAAGCAATGAAAGAAAAACTTCATTTTTATCTACTAAGATAACTCAATAAGGTCGTAAAGTATAGTTATGCGGAGCAAACAATGGTGTGGGGATAAATAAACCCATCTTGTTCAAGTATATTCCTTACCTTTTGAAGGTTCTTTTCGTGTTGAAAACAGCTTGCTTCGTTAACTATCTCTTGGCAATTCTTGTCTACACAAGTGAACATCTTCATACTTTTCTCGATCACGAAAGTATCGTCGATTTGAATTTGATCATCATGTTTGACGTGTTGTCTTAACCAATGTTCAAACGATTGAGGACAATTTTCTGTTTTGTATTGGTAGAAGAGCCAGAACATATCTTGAATGCTGTTTGAAGTTTCTGTATTGTAGTCGGTTCCACATAAAACACACAATCTGACAAAATCGTCTTGAGATATAGACAGGGTTTTAAGTATATTTTCTGTATCATACAACACAAAGGATTCATTAATTAGACTTAGATATCTGAGCACTCGGGGAGTTCCATGCACCAACAAGTCCATGTCCTCGCTAAGACATGCCCAAGCTTTACCTAACTTTACGAATAGCGAACACAACTCGTCTGCTTCTCTTGGAGCTTGCATATGCGTGAACCCATAGGACGTAATCAGACTACGAACTTCTTCTATTTCAGATCTAGAAATATGAATACATTTTCGTTTCAAGATGTTCAGTTTGGTTACCATATCTTTGCGTTTGCTCGGAGAAAGATGTTGTGTCTCTAGTTTTATTAGCATTTCCTCGTATTCTACTTCTGCAGTGCTCTTTTCTCTGTATCGCTTATCAATTAATTTTTTTTTTTCACTTGGAGGTTTGCCATCGAATATGAATATGGGGGTAATATTATTTTGTTCAAACAATGATAACATTAGATACATGTTCTCGATCAGGGAATTACCCATGCTGAATTTGTACAAATAAATGTTCGTGTCAACCACGATGGTTCTGTTTCTCATTTCTGACATGTGCGTAAGTTTTATCGCGGTCTGACATTGATTAATTAGGAATTTATTAAGGTATTTCACGCCCATGTTACCCAAGTGGGGAGATTACGTCTTGTTTCATTTTTTAAATGTAATATTATTATTTAGCGTTCATGAATTCATTTAGAAACGACGTGCTTCTAAATGAATTGTACAAAGGTATAACGTTATCTGCACATTTGGTTTCTAAATTGGCGTTTAAATGTTTAATGGTGTAAAAAAATAATGTTAGGTTTTATTATAATGTATCATGATCCACCAAAAACCAAAAATTATGAAACATCCGTGGTGTACAGAGGAAATACAACAATACCTCCTCCTCCAGGGACTGGATTTCCTTTGATACCAGATATTGCCCAGTTAGACTATACCAGCGTAGATTTGAGTTTTATTCCTCAATATAATAAGACGTATAATCTGGTAAATACCAATGGTGTGCAGAGATCATCAGTCATTACACGATATTCTGGACCTGTTACTCTTACCCGACCAACATATCTTGCGTATGATATGTCCAATAATTTGTATGGAACTAACTTTGCACAGGCATCTGTTGGTATATTCGATCTTACAACTGGTGGATTTACGACTATTGTCTATTTTAGTACCGAACCAATAGAAGCACAGGCACCAATTCCTGTTGCCATTGCTGTCTCACCTATTTCTCCTAGAGCAATGTACATTATCACCACAAATAATGAGGAGAACGCAACATTTTTTATCAAAAAAGTTGATTTAGTTACGCGTCGTATTTTTAACGTAGATATCACAGGGTCGGGGTTTGCAGAATTATCGGGGCTGGCGTTTGATGCATCTGGATTTATGTATTCTTGTGATGTGGTAACAAACAATATTTTACGTTTTGAGATAACATCAGAGAATACTCTGAATAATAATGAGCCAGTTGGTCCTGGCACCGCAATTGCTTCTATTATTGCATCCAGTTTTTCGGGTATTAACGGACCTCGCGACTTGACATGCGACAGATATAATAACATATATGTTTGCAATACAAACGAAAACAATATTCTGAAAATAACCCCTGCTTATGACGTAACGATTATCTCAAACACTAATTTAGTAAATCCATATGGCATCTCTTATAATTATGGCAATGATATGATTTACATCGCTAATTATGGAGTTATTGGGAAAGATTATCCAGGAACCACTCTTCAGCCTGATAGGTACACAGGCGAATATCTATACGTAGCACGCATATCCAATGATATCACTGAAAATTATTTTCTATCATTTTCTGATATAGATACACCACCTCCCATTCGCGGATACTATTATTATAGTATTGCCACTGATTTGTTAGGAAATATTTCTCTCTCTGCTGCTTCTGAAAATATAATTGCTACTACCCCAGAAATATCGATTTTCAGTTTATACGATGGGTACTCTGCTAAAGGACTTCCAGGCAGATTTGCAGGAGGTAACAGCACAGGAGGAGGATCTCCTAACTTTTATTATATTAACCCAATAACTTCTGTAGCGCTGGATAGTTCGCAATCTTATTTATATGCTGCCGAATATAGAAGTCCTTTTCCAACAGAGTATCCATTTGACGACGAATACCCTGTTTACCCTTCTGGAATAATCTGGAAAATAGACACAACGGCTGGAACCGGGTGGAATTCTCCTGCACCCACTATTTTTTATCCTACTTTTCCAGGAGGACAGGGATTGCCTTCTGACTTGGCTCTAAACAATCCAACATCCATTGCCTTCGATGGTTCTGGTAATTTGTATGTTGGAAATGCAGTAGATAACAAGTTAGTAGTTATCACCAGTACCGCAAATGGTGCGGAGGTAATTATTACTGGAAAACAGCTAACAGGGCCAACCGGGCTTTCGTTTGATAGTAGCGGAAACCTTTATTTGGTGAATTTTAAAGACAACACACTCTGTAAGTTGGAGTTTAGTAACACTACAACGGCTACATCCACCGAGTTAGCTCTGGTAGGCTCACAATTGAACAAACCTTGTGCTACTACGTTCAATTCCGATTTTACAAAGTTATTTATTGCTAACCAAGGTTCAAATAATATATTGTTGGTGTCTCCTATTAGTCTTACAAGCACAATTTATAACAACCCCGATAGTTTTGTAAATTTGTCGTCTCCTTCTGGTCTAGCATACGATGATAATACAGGAATTTTGTATATTTCCAATACGGGCATGAACGAATTAGCTATCATTACAAACAATGGTAACGTCAATGATCTCTTGGTTATAGATGGTAGTTCTGTGAATGTTTTACCGGAAGATGGGAAAGTTGAAATGATCACTCCACAAGGTCTGGCGATAGATGTTTGTAGTAATATATATGTGGCGAACTATGGTAATACGACAGATGCTATACTCAAAGTTACGTATGATCCTAGCAACAGCACTATTTACAACTCTCAGGTAAATGGTGTCGTCGAGGCTAAACTACTAGCTTTTGACGAGAAAACCAATTACGTTTACATCTTACCATTTACTATCAGCAACTACCTTTCCATTGTTACACCATCGAATGAGGTTATCTTATATGGAGAAAAGAGTGCGCAAACTGAGTCTTTAGACTTTCAATGGACCAATGCGTTTGACTTGAACTCCCAAACTTATTTTCCAGAGCCCTACGATCCATTTATACTACTTTATGTTAATGGTAATTTATTCGATTCATCTGGTCCGACATCTAACTTGTGGTCAATTATACCCGATGGCGCTAACCACTATGGTGATTTAGCATATTGGAATGCACGTCCAGTTACAATCACTGGTTACTCTATTCCAGCCGAGACATCTCCAGATTTTTCTACTACGTTAACATTCAATAAGGGATACCCATCCACAACAACACCTATGGCCTACCTGACACTACCCGATATCGGAGGAGACGTAATTGTAGAAATAAAGCTAACCGACAATACCAACGCAGTTATACGACAACTCCCTATCACAGGGTATATAGGGAATTATCGCCCTGAGAGTGTTCTCTTTAATAATAGCAAATCAAGAATGTATATAGTTGGAAAATACGATCCATTTGGAAACCCTATTTTGTATTATGTGGATAATTTTGACGATCCGTTGGCAACAAATTTGCCTGCACAACCATTTATTACTGTGGGATCCGTAGGAACAGAAGGTAGCGGTTTGTCAATAATAGACAGATACAACTTTATTTATCTGGCTACCGGTTTTGCTTGGGTACGTATCACGGACGCGAGTGGAACTGGTGTCGAGCAAGTTCTTGACTATCCTGAGAATACAGAGTTCACTGATATTCGCTGTCTTGTATATAATCCGAATGAAAACTCGATTATAGTATCTGCTGTGACGGGAGGTGTGTTACAGAAAATCCCATTATCGTTTAATTTTATTACTGACAAAAGCAACACTGAAAGTTGGGGATTAGAATTATTTGAAAACACGCTTGTTGTAAAAGAAACGAGTTCGTTGGTAGAAAATACATTTGTTTTCTCGTTTGATATTTACACGACGCTTATTTGGGTTACTCCCGCCGAACCAACATCTGGTGTTGATATCGCCACATTCTACTTTACCACTACACCGCCAGCCTCCATTGAGGGTGAACCAACACCAATATATCCTGGTCCTACGGATCGGTACTATCTGCGTTGTAATGATACAAATATCAGTAATATCTTTTGCAACAATTGCACATATAACAAGACAAAATTTTTGTCGGGAACATATCCTGTCTCTCTGGTTATTAGTCCATTGTCCTATTACACGTATGTTGCATTACAAAACAACACTATTTCACGCATTAATCAGTTAGGTGTGGTAGAAAACTCTTATATCGGAACGCAGTATGGACTTCAAAATATAACATCCATGACTCTAGACGCAAGTTATAACATGTATGTATTGAATAAAAATATCAATGGGACGACTATAACAACCAATGGGTTTCTTACAAAAATTACTCTTGAAAACGAGGTGATTAGCGCGACAAATATTGTTTCTGGGATCGATAATCCAATTGATGTAGTATTCGACAGGACGAACAACGTGTACGTATATATATTGAGTGGGAATACACCTGATGTGCGCATAACGCGTTATTCTCTGGACGCCATCGATATTCAGGGCTCTGCGTTTGTTTTGCCTATTCCGTTCGGTGACTTATACGATCCTAATGGTATCTGTGTAGATGAAAACGTCCCTGATCAAATCTTAATGTATATAACAAACACAACCCAGAGTGGGTCACATGAAATAAAACAATTCTATCTTGAGAGTTATCAGAGTGTTCCCCAATACACCATTGCCTCAGTAGCATCGCTTCAATACAAGGGATATAAAATTGTGAACAAAAATGATGGAAAACTATATGTCAACAACAAGGACAACAATAGCATAATGGTTGTTTATATACCATCTGTTGTATATGCACCAGTACCTGTTTACGTCGTTCCGTGGGCATCACAAGACATTGTTGTCCCATCTGACATTGATTTTGATCCGTCGGGCAACTTGTACGTAGTCAATTCAGGAACAAGTCCGCGTAATAGTCGTATTTCCAAAATTTATATTGAATATTTCAACTTTACGGGGGTTAATTTGTCAACAAACATATGTACAGCAACAAGCATATATAACATTGGAGAAGAGACCAATATTATCATTAATTATCCAGATCGTGCCACAGACGATGATTTTTCATGGCCTCTCCCGAACCCTTCTCTACACGTATATGATCCGGATCAACCAACAAGGGACGCACCAGAACCAGATGATAATACAGGAGGTGGTGATACAGGAGGTGGCGATACAGGAGGTGATGGTTCAGAACCGCCTCCAGGCCCTCCTCCAGACGAGGACGATCTCGTACCCCCAGACCCGGGGATGCCATGAACGTCGTGATTTTTTTCAATGATAAAATATACATGTACTATATCAACTATGATGATTTCGAAAAGGAGTATTTTAAACGGGGTTCTGGGCTTTGTTTTTTTTGCATTATTCACTATGTTCGTAGAATCGTATAATAAACATCCGTATTATTTAAAAATCAGCACGTTTTTGTGGTCTGCACCATTGTTCTTTTTATTTATGATTTTTATTACTCAGAATCAAGGTAAAGAAGTTTTGATTTCTTTTACAAAGCATGCAATTCTCGGGACCGCGTTATCAATACTTGTTTTCTCGTTCACTTTGCTTATTTCCAAACAACCTCTGTATATTATTATAGGCGCCAATATATTATTAATCACCTATGCAATTTATACCTATTTTAGCGAAAAAATGTACAACATATAAAGATCAAAACAATTCAAATACAACTCACAATCCACTATATAGATATATGTTTGGTAGAGTGTTTGAATTGTTTCAACACGCAAGAACCCTAGCGTTGTTGTTGGTAGAGACAGAAGTTCATCCGTTCAACATCGTGAAAAAACACTACGAACAAACTCTCCTGTTCCAGTATCTTTTGAGTAATATGAATAATAAGAAAGAGCATGAGACTAGTGTTATTGCAACACCGAAAAAACCAAATAGGTCTCTTATAGAACACGAACGTTCTCGGATGACCTATAGATACAATTTACGCTCTCGAAAAGTATGATTGTATTGGATAACATTTATACTTTTCTCGAGATAATTATATTCGTACTATAATATATAATACGAATATGAAAATAGCTACAACAAAACAACTAGAAATCGTGGTTCTATCTATCATTGCTGGCATATTTATATATTATCGCAAACTCGACTACTATAAGTCAATACCACGCAAAAACGCGGTTGCATCATTTCTGATAATTGGATGGACTTATTTAGTATTATATGTAAGTCCCTGGTTTTTACTAGTAGGACTGGTGTTGTTGAATGTTTATGGTGAAAAGCACAAAAGATTGAAGATGTAGCTTATCCAAGTTCGAAAAGTGTCATACGCAGGTTGCTGAGCAAATAAGAAATTTTTGTCTTTTTCTTCTTTGTTGTATTTTTTTTTTGTATCATCTGACTTGTATATTCTTCGTAGCATGAAATTTCACGCAGGAAGGATTTTGAATTGTATCTTTCTTTGATAAATGTGCACATGGAAGCTTGGTTTCTCCGCGTCTTTTTGAATTGGATCAACGACGTATTATTTCTATCACACCAAAACAAGAAATCTTTGTAATTCGTCATCAATATGCACTTTATTACATAATATGCAAGTATATTGGTTTGTTCCTTATACAAAGTATTGCGTAGAATTTCGTCGCGTGGTGCATTAGAAATTAGATTATCGTATGTGAGACCCATAAAACCAATGGTTTTTACCATCTGGAAAGCGCTATACCCTTGCTCAATGTTCAAATATTGTTTGCATGTTGTCACAAATTCCTTTTGTTTTTTTGCATATTTTGGTGTACCTGGAACATATATGACAGGATCGTGTAAATTGTGTCCCAGCGAGTGGTAGCTACAAAAACATATGTTCATGATCTCTGCCCAGGTCTCGGTGTATGCCTCAAACAAATTTATATCTGACTTGACATTGAACATTTGTTTGATTTTTTTGTGACAATCATCGTTGCTCATATCGGAAAAATCAAGCGCAAAGTTGTGAAAGGTTTCATGTATAAATACTTTGAACCACTCTTCTGCACGAAAAATTACAATCTCAGAGACACTTGGACATGTTGTAGTAAAGGCAGTATTAGCATGATTTTCTCCAAGAACATGCAGATTGCTTTGTGGCATTTGTTTTCCGAGACTCGTAAAATACAGAAATATATCCAAATTCTTTGCACAATCTCGTTGTGCGTATCCGTCTACTATGTGTAACCACGCTAACATATCTTGTGCGTAGCTAATATACTTGTTCGGCTCAAACGCGTCGGTATCCTCCACAACAAAATGAAATGTCACATCGCGATAAGCATTACCATGGTATGTTGTAGTTTTGATGTTGTAATCTAGTCTGTATTTGGAGGTTACGTTAATATGATTTCTTATTTCATCGGGAAAACTAGAAAGAGGAAACTTTGTCGGATAAGGAACATCTTGAATGGTATTGATATCAGTTAAGGTAATTTTTGGATCATGTGACTTTCTAGCTTCACGTTTATTGTCTATACATCCGATATAGGTATGATAGTAAGCGGTGTGTATGTCATCATATATTTGCAAGAAGATATCGTCTAGTTTAGTATCTTTTTTAATGGTCTTTTTCAGACATTGATTGTTTTTGGAGAACAAGGCAATCAACTCGTTGCTTTTTTGTGTTAAGTTCATTTCAAGCTATGTGTACTAAGAAAATATTTTTATATTATTTCTTGTATAATACTATACACATATGAATAAACTTTCTCTTTTGTCGGTGATACGAAACAACCAAGACATCATTAGAGAATGGCTTGAACACTACCTTGCCGAGGGCGTTTCTCATTTTTATCTGGTTGACGATAATTCCACAGACAAAACACGTGAAATACTGAAAGACTATAAGAAGTATGTGACGTTTGCTTCGAAATCTCTTTCCAACTTGCATAACGCAAAAGGGACACTCATTAACAATTTATTCATCAATCGTGTAAAACAAGAGAGTGAATGGGTTATGTTTGCTATGCCAGATGAATATGCTTACGCCAGAAATCGAATTTGTGATATTCTAGACGTATTCAAAAAGTTAGACGACAATGTTGAGAAAATTTGGATACCAAGCGTGTATTTCGGTTCCAACGATCTCGATAAACAACCATCAAGTATAACCAAGGGGTTCATTAAAAGACAAGAATTGGAAGCATTTGTTCCAGGTGCGAATGGTCGTGTCCTGTGTAGGACCGAGCACTTGGTGCGTATATTAGACGAAGGGAGAAACGTGGTGTTGTCTCAGAATGATATATTTTATCTCTGTAATGGTCAAAAACCGACTAACTTTAAATTTACATCTAATGCATTTTCACATTTGAATTTGGCGATGAACACGTATATGCCAATGTCAAAAAATTATTATGAAAAACAAAGTAAACAATTGTACGGATTTGGTTCTTCTGAATACGTACGAGCAATGGATCGTTTTGCTGTATGGAAGGTTTCCTATAATAAGGTGATTGATACAAATTTGTCTAGCAAGATTTACGCATACAACCCAGACATATACGAAGCATAACCCAGAGTTGAAACGTGTCATACTCTTGTCTATGATGATTCAAAAAAGTAGGGGATGCGCTCCTCTGGATAAAGATAGTCAAGTGGTGTATCGGTCAAACCCAATGTCCGATCAAGGCTACCAAAAACAATAGAAAGCACAACGATAATACCCATATCAAGACATAACATACTATGATGACCCATTATTTTCTGGTGTTTTGAGCTCATTTAAATTAATGGTCTTGCAAATAACATTTGTGTTATTTAGATACACACATAATGTCTGTGTAAATGTGGAACCACCTGCTCCTATGAAGACGTTATTGCAGGTCTTGCCCGCACACAAATCGACAATGGCGTTCATTTCTCGGAAGATTGATATTTTTTTGCACACAAAATAACGATAGTTCTTTAATTTCAGAAATTCAATTACAGGGTTACGGATGTTTCCTGTCAGAACAATAGTAGTCTCGTCATCCTTGATGTAGCATTTGATGAGATCAATATAATGCTGAGCGAGAACTCGAGAAAAATCGTGAGGCGCCATACCATTCACCTGGCCCCAGTGAGCACATGCATCATCCTCCATACGCAGATGAACCACATTCACTTTGTTGCTAGTTTTAGTGTCTACCGCACGAACAATCGTATTAACGTACGTTTCCAGTCTGGTGTTGAAATGAATGGACTTTACTATATCATTGCCTAATATGGTATTGATATTATCTGAACATTCAGGAATACTAGAAATTATACTTTGAACGATTTTTCCGTTTTTACTTGCAGGATCTGCATCCTTTAAAACAAAGCCATACTTCTCACTAAGTATTTGGTTCATTCTTGGAAAATCAAAAATTCTTGAAGCAATACATTTGTGCGACGTATATGCTTCCAGTAAAAACCTATCTACAAACAAGGTATTTTTTTTGAGTTTTGCGCATTCAACCATAGCATTCGCTAAGATAAATAGTTGGTTACACAATCCTGCGTTTCTGTGCAGAGACGTACTAACATAATATGCATTTTGATAGTCCATGGTTCTTCTTTTCATATTTTTATATGACAAGAATAAAATATTTGTATTTTTCGTTTTATTCTACTTGTTCGTTACGTAAGTTTTCTCTTGTTACCATGAGCGTCTCATACACTTCTGGCTGTCTACCTCGTTTATGCTCGATAAGTTTGGCATTTTTAGTAAGAAGCAAGAGATTTTTCAAGTCGGGGTTTTGTGAAAATTTTGCATGTTGTGCGTCACGCATTTCTTTGGTGCCTCTTTCTCCGAAAAAATCTGGATCTACTTTCACTTGTTTGGGACGAATCAATGTCCCTTTGTATTTTCCACTTTTCCCTCCAGCAGACAACGCCATATCCACATTCTCGGATAGTTCCGTTCCCGAATCAACACTAAAGCTCAAGTAAAACTCGGGGTTGTCCTTTTTGAATTTAGAACCTTGATAATAATGTTCTACACTGCTCCATTTATGGTTATCAAGTGTGAATGGGTGCATAGACCAAGTGTTTGCTAATTTTTTTCTCCAATCGGGAATAGTGGCCAATGCCGAAAACTCCTTCACGAAGTCCTTGGGAATCTGTTCTCCACTTCCTTTACCAGGAAGAGGTTTCGATGCAGATTTGGCGTAGAAGGAAAATACAATGTCTTCGTTATACATGCCCTGTAATTTGGCTTCAGTAAGATCCTCGACGTCAATTTGAAAATCGGATTTATTTTCCAAAGGAGAAATTTTCTTTTTCATGTCCGTGAATTCTTTGATCAATGAGAATGGACCGCTGTTTTTTTCTAGACATTTATCAACAATTAACTTTTTAATATCATAAGGGATTTCTGGAAAAGTGAAAATCTGTTTGTCTTTATAAGAAACAAGTTGATAATGTGCTCCATTATATTCCACCATTATATAATACTCTGGACTGAAATACCCTTTGTTTTGTAAAATAGCATCATTTAATTGACCGCAGTTTAATACGTTGTCGAAATCATTTGAAGCATATGCCTCGTTAGAAAGCAAAATGAACTTAATATTCAGTGCACGTTCGAGTGTGGAGATACTCCATGTTTCACCCCAGAAATCACAGGTCTGGATTTTCTTCTTGAATTTGTCTAGTGTATCCACATCTTTCATGAATTTAAACTCGTTCATTATAGAAGCAGTAATTTTTTTTTCGCCAATGAGATTGTCGTGTTGTTCCTTCACCTGTTTTGCGTTTTCAACCAGTATCTTCTGTTCATTTCGGTCCAAAACATTAGAGAATTTGTCTTTTATAGAAACGTAACTTTTTGCTAGTTCTTTAATTTTGGAATTTTCACTCACCATGGCATTGTTGTACATATCATATTGTTCTTTGTATCCACTGAATACTTGTTCGTTTGCTTCATCTGCAAGTTTTTTCCGAATTTTAGCAACCGATGTTTGCTGTCCAATTTGTGAAAATGCGTCACGGATAGTGGCAAACAAACAATCACCCCCTCCTTCATTATTCACTAATTCGTAGTATGGGTTTTTCATATACTTCGAGACCCAGGCGTCATTGGGCGTCTCTTTGTACTTTTCACGAATGTTCTTGGATTGTTGTTTGTTTTCCTCCTCCAGTATGGCTGGGATCTGAACACCTTTTGTCATAATAAAGATGTCCGCACGATCGTCTGGAATAGTCATATCGTCCGTTTTTAGTGCCTTTTTCGCAGTAACCTCCTTGACCAACGTGGTTCCTTGTATATCTTCTTCTCCTTCGTTTTCTACGACAGCTACCTCTTGGTCTGTATCCTCTTCATCTGGCGGTAGCATTCTTCGTTTTTCAAGAAACGATTTGGTTGCAAAATTGTAGATAAGTGGGTCGTTAGCTTTTTCTAAATCAAGTCCCCCCTCCTGGTCGAGATATGACGCCAGTTTAGAGTTTTCCACTTCAAAAATACCTATTTGGACCACCTTGCTGTTTGATTTTACCAAATAGATGGGGAAATAAATGATGTCGTTTTTTTTAAAATCATCGCGTGAATTTCCTAACGCGACTACGAGTTCCACATTTTTAATTGGTAAGACATATACGTCAGTCTCCATATCCGCATCTTCTGGATTAGCGCGTTTCAGTTCCGGATAACTTACGCTACTATCTATATGTGATAAAACCATTTATATTGTATGTCTATAATAAATTGTATTTAAATTGTTCATCGCCAATTACAAATGCTATTGTTGTTGGTTAGGGGGCCCAAATAAACTTTTTAGTGAAGGGGTCACTTTTCAGTTCTTGTAAGTAGAACCACAACGTTTGTCTTTTGGAGACAATATCGTTGTTGTTCTTGTCGTTTTCAAATTCCACTATTCGCTCAATTATATCTATTTTTTTCAGTTTGGAAGTGTTTCCTAACTTGTAATAATCGTTTATGGTCATCATTTGCTTGGTTGTATAATTTAGTTCATAATCATTGAGTTGAGCTAGACAATAGTCATCCATCATTTCGCATTCATCTTCTTCGTAGGTCTCTGTTGTGACTAGCTGGCTGAAATCTTTTAACAATGTATCTGTGTCAATGCTGTTTTCACCAGACGTCTCTTTATCGTGCAATGTGTATGTTATGTTTTCGTCTTTTAGTTTTCTTTTTCTCGGCATACTAGTGTATTGTTTAAATCCTTTATATTATTTGAAAACTTACACCTTTGATCCCCGTTCTAATATCAAATATGCAAAACTATGTAAAAGTATTTATATACATAAACTATGCTGATAAAAATTCATATAGCAGATCACTTTTGTGAAAATTACATGCCGTTTCTACTTTTCAGAAACTCGTTAAGAGACATTCTTGGTAACTGCGGATATGATAACCAATTTGTTAATGACCTACATATTGAAACATGCAATGACCTGTGTACCATGGAAGATAGTCCAGAGACATTGGTATTCCTTAACATGTATGACGTTACTCTGTATGAAAACAAAGAGAAGGTAAGAGATTGTGTTGCGCGCTGTAACAACGTAGGATTCATTATTATCAACACGGAACACTGGGAAACTAAGGGAGCCAAAGAAATATTTCATCTCTTAGAAGAGAGAAATCAGAAGAATGTGGCCATACTAGAATACAATATCATCAATTACAAAAACATTGTCAATACCTATCTACATATTCGTGTTCTGTTTTTGCCTTTGATATATTCTCACACGCTCAAAACATACTATCAGGGTTATGTACATCGATCACTCTCACACAACGAAAAAAACATAGATGTTCTTTTTTACGGAGGATTAAACGATCGTCGCATCCACATATTAAACCAATTACAAGAAACTTGTCGTGTTCATGTTGTTGATTCTCATCACGGAGCGACAAACCAAGAACTATGCAATCTCATCGAGAGAAGTGTAGTGGTGATAAATATATTGTATTACGATTTCAACGTAATATTTGATTACTATCGAAACTCCTTGTTGTTGGCAAATCAAGCTGTTCTTGTCAGTGAAGTGCCAGAAGAAATGGATATAAAAATAGAGCCATGGCTGGCGGGTATATCAGAAATAGAAACGTTTTGTAGTTACGATCAATTAGTAGAAACTACAACGTATTGGGTAAACTCAACACCACAAGAAATTCAATGTGTTAAAGACAAACAACGAACATGGTTTGAGAAGTTTAATATGAACGATATATTGGTACCTTTTGTTAATTATTATCAAATAACACACGAATTTCCAGTGTCCGAGTAATTAATAATACCTACTACTCCGTTTCTTTCTCCCTGCGGATTTTCTTGTGGCGAAACGTTTTCTTCTGTTTTTGGATGTTCTTTTTCTAGATTTTCGCTTATTAGATCGCGTGGATTTTTTTCGCAGTTTATTCAGCATACCTTGCGCAAATTTTCTTTTTCTACCACCTATTTTATCCGAGCCCTTTGTGTATTGTAAATAAAAGAAATAACCATTTTCCACTCTACCCATGTATTTCTTTGCCTTTTTTGCACACTTAGCCTCATTGTAGTGACTAGTGTCTTCGCTGGTGGACGATTTGATACAATAAGTCTGATGAAAACGATAAATGTATCCAATTTGCTCCAAACAGCTCAGCGCATAGCCATATTTTCCAATTGTACAGAATGGGTCCAAATGTTGGGTCATGCCAACACAATGACTGGTGGGAACAAGGGTTTTATACTTCTCTGCCTTTTCTTTGGAAGCTTGAAGAATTCTCACGACATGAATCACTGTTGGTGCGCAGGTATAGCTTTCCATTCTGTACGTTAGTGCTAACCCAATATTTACTACCAATTCACATATTTTGTCGGGACCCAGCTCACCGAGGTTACGCGTTGCTTCGAATTTTCCACTTTCGGCGATATTCACCAATTTGTAATATTCATACCTTCCTTGGTCGTATGTTGAATTCATGAAATCGATGACGATTGGCTTTGCTTGGTCAATCCAGTTATTCGATAAGGATTTCTCTATGTGTTGATAAAATTCTCTAAATATAGGTTGTAAGGAAATAGCGTCTCTTTTAAAATCGAATTCGTTTATAAAATGAGAGACCTCCTCTTTGGTCAGTGGCCTACCCAACACATCCATTTTGTATAGGAGAACGTTGCGTAGAATACTCGTACCTGCACAGACAAGCACTTTTTGAAAATGCTCTTCTGTGAAATTACTCGTGTCCAGATAAAAGTAATCCTCTGCAAGTGGTGTAGGTAAGCTCTCAGCTTTTGCATGTAAAATAGCAGGTGAGACTTCAGTGGTCTCACTCATGCGTCCTAAATCATCTTGTTTCATTTCTTGGACTATAGCAGCCGGCTTTTTTTTGGTCAAAGAATTTGATAGATTTCTTCCGCCTCTGTATTGGTATGTGTTGGGAATGGTCATCATGTCTGCATATGTTTCGATATCAAATCCCAGACTACTGGTTCCTGTTAAGTTTACAAACAGATTTTCAAAACGCGATACTACATGTGCTAATCCGGGAGTAGCCATCGTATTTCCAGAATACTGGATTCCAATATCGATATCGGATTGTGGCGTAATGCTCCCGAAAATACCCATTTTAAAATTTTCTAATTCTGGTATCAAATCGTCGCGGAAGGGATAGGACGACACATCTGTATAGAGAGAATTATATAGCTGTTTATTTTGTAACGTAATTGTGAGAACAATCAGAAGTTGGTAGAATAGAAAGGTACGCAACACCCATAACTTTTTCTGTTCCGTATCCGATAAATTGATGACATCATGTGCATAGTCAAATTCTTGGGTTTTTGCTATTTCTTTCATACGTGTAAAAAGCTCACTTATTTTTTTCTCAATATTGCTCTTAGAAATGCGTTCGTTTTCTTCAAGTCCAACAGAGGCAACTTTATTAAAATCTGGACTTTTGGAATTAATTTCGTACAATTTATAAAACTGATCTAAATCACTTTTACATCTTTCAGACAAACTGCTGATGTTTAATGTAGGATACACCATACTAATATACCAACACAAAATAATATATTCATGATCAGTTATTTCATCGGTTATGGGTCTAAAAATACAGAGTGGTCGAGAAGAGTGAAACATGACTTCTTCTGTTGATTGTAAATAATATAAAGCAACCAATGTATACTATTTATGTCGCTTATTAGCTGTAATATAAAACATCTATGTGAAGGGAGCATCTCGAGAAAGGATACGGGGCTTGGAAATACATTGTTTCAAATTGCAACTCTATTCGCATTCTCCAAGAAATATGGCTTTAATATGGATCTATACGAACTGCGAACATATTGTAATAAATTGCGCGAAATTGGTTATGACCATGACGCTACTATTTTCAAAGATACATTTCGATTTTTTCACAAAGAAAACATGCATCCGGTGGTAGATTACACCATGATATCTGAAGATGAAAACAAACCTGAGTCCTTCGACAAGAATTTTCTACAGAGTGTTATTGATAATAAGACATCTCATCTGAAAATAAACGGATACATGCAGTCGTTTTTATATTTTAACGATTACAGACCAGAACTTTGTTCTTTGTTTCGCCCTCCTCGCGAATATGAAGAAGTTGTAAGACTGGATCATTCCGAATTATTTGACGACGATGTGGTTAGTATTTCCGTTCACGTCCGCATGAATTATGCCAATGTTATCAATTACAATACGAATTTCTTTATAGAGTCTGTTAACTATTTCAAGCGCAAGTATAAGAATATTCATTTATTCATATTTTCAAACAATCACGAGGAGATACAAGGTTGGTTTGACGGGTTGGATGTTGCAACTACGTACATCTGTAATACAGAAGACTATAAGGACCTATGGTTGATGAGTATGTGTTGTCACAATATCATATCTCACTCCACATTTGCGTGGTGGGGTGCTTATCTAAATTGTCACCCCAGAAAAGAAGTTCTTTACCCCTACGATGCATTGAGGGTTTGGTGGGGTGAATTATACAGCGATCCACAATGCCCAGAGCGTGAGTATGAACATTTTTTACCAGAGTGGAAAATGATAAGAGGAACCACTATGTATAAATATTAATTCCTATGTACGAGTGTTCTAAAAAGATAAAATTTTACCCGTTATATTGTGACACGAGTGATTTATTTCTGTATATTTTTTCGGAAGGTCCTCTGTAAAAGGATTGTTCCATATAATAAGTCCATAATCCGCGAAAGGTAATAAGTGTTCATAGTATTCCTGACGGATAGTGTCTGATAGTTCAGATAAACAATAGGACGAAAACAAGAACGAACCATGGTTGTAATGATGGTCTTTAAATTGTTCGTAGGGTATGAATTCACATATATGATGCATGTCGTAAGCCTGGATGTACTTCTCTTGAAACGCAACTACGTTGTCTAGATCGATAAGCTTATACTTGGTAATTCGAATACGAAAAAGCTTACACAATTCCTGTAATATTATACATTGCCCACCGTATCCACCACCTACCTCCACAAACTGAATATCATTCAGTCGTTCGTCTCTCAGTTTTTTTATAATCAACAATCCGTGGTAGACGTACTTGATTGAGTTAGGCGAACACCTATCTAAGTTTGGATGCACATCGCAAAAAAACGGGTTCCCTACAAAATCGTTTATCTGGATGATGCGGTTCAGTGTTATAATGTCGATCATATTTAGTTTCATGATTTCTTCATACATATCTCTCCCGTGTTGAAGTTGCATTTCACCTACATGTTCCGTAATATCCACCAAGTCCTTGTTTCTCTTGAAGTTAACAACGGACGCTTGCTCAAGCATGTTGTAATAGTTTGTGTAACTTATGTCTTCTCCGAAACAAGTTTTCATTTTTGGGTCTAGCGAGGCAGTCATTATTTCAAATTCACTCATACAGAACGGAGAGTAACTTTATTAACCGATTAAACGTAATTTTTATTGTTCTCTCTTCTTTTCAATCAATGCATCCATTACCTCTGTAAAGTTGTCGCTCGCACATTGGAGATTATGATCCGCGTGCACCTTATCGTGTAAATTCTGACCCATTTCTAATAAGGTTTCTTTGTTTGCAAGCGCATTGTCTATTGTATCCAGTATGACTGAATCTTCCATAAATGAGTTTATTTCAACGACGTTTCCTTCAAACAGGTCTCTATAATCACTAGGAATATTTCCCAGAATGACAGAATTGGACGCGGAAATCTCTAGATATTTGTGTAACAATACATCTGCAATGGAAGAACACGCGATCGTCATGTAAGACTGATTGATCAATATGGAAAGTTCCTCGTTGCATAGTCGTGAGTTATAGCACGCCTCTGTAACAATTTTAATTCTATACCGAGAAGAATATTTCTGAAGGAAATCCAACATTTTCACCCTGAGCGGATAAAAACTAATCTTCGTATCGTCGTCGACCGAGACGTTGTTGTGTTTTTCATATACAGAAATGTAATCTTGTATGGCATCGTTTTTCTCGCGTTTATACTGGTAGTTGTAAATTCTCGATCCATATAGCAAGATATCATACTTCTTCTCTTGTTTCCTGTCACAAAATACGCGTGTATTGACAAATCGTGATGATACGTTGGTAATAATTTTGTTTGGAAAAACTCGTTGGTATGATGTTACAGCCTTTTGGTTTTTATACCAAAATATAAGCCCATCCGTTCGTTGTACATATTCGCATGTGGACGTGCTTCTGTTAATATAATACGTATCATCTAAAAAGATATACACCGGTGTTGTCATATCAAGAACAAATCCAAAGTCTTTGGTTGTTAGTGAAAAATTATTGATTTCAAATATCACGATTAGACGGGGGTCCAGTTCCTGTATTTTCGATCTTACTTCATCGGGATTGTCGTCTGTCCAGAATATGGTAATGTTATAAGTTTTACAATTATCTCGAATGCTTGTTATAAAATCGTTACAAACTTTTACAGGCATGTTTCGATAATAAATAAAGTCGGCAATGAATACAATATTATTTGTGCTAGGCATAATATTGTATTAGTTTTTTTCTTGGTGATACAAACATAAATCTGATAATACATTTTCAACGTTTGTGATAGCGCAATCCAGGTTATGTTCTTTGTGCACTCTTTCATACAATCTAGATGACATCTCGTGTAGGTTTTCCTCGTTTTCCAATGCATTATCAATTTTCTGTAGAATTTCCACATCACTTGCAAAGTAATCTATCTCAATCATGTTATTTTCCAACAAATCTCGATAATCTTCAGGGATGTTGCCTACAATAACTGACTTTGATGCACTTATTTCCAGATATTTATGCATCATTACATCTGCTAGCGTTGAGCATGCTATGGTCAGTCTAGATTGGTTGATTAACATTGACAAATATTCGTTTGTGACTTTGGCATTATAGATCCCGCATCTGGGCAAAACCTTAATTTTGTATCTGTCACTTCTGTTTTTGACAATCACGTCTTCTAATCTTTCACGCAAATAGTAAAAGTTTAGTTTTGCGTCTTCAGTTATCGTTGTGTTGTGTATTTGTTCGTATCTTTCAATAAATTTCTGAACTGAGGGTAGCTTTTCTTTTTTGAAGGGGTATTCGTATTTGCGGTTTCCATAAATCAATATATCATATTTTTTTTCAAGTTGGTAGTCTTTGAATTTTTCTGTGTTTATGAACCGAGAACAAAAGGAGCCTACATATTTCTTTGGAAACATTTCTTGATAACAAGAGACGATGCTTTTATTTTTTCCGATATGAACAAGTGATCCCGCTACGGCATAATCTTCGAGAGCATAATAAGGAAAGAACATGTCCAACATAACACATGCGTTCGGAATTGGAAGATCAAAAACAAATCTAAATTCACGACATTCTGCTTTTATACAACCAGTTATAAAAAATACTATTAGAACAGGTTTCATATCCGCAATCCAATGCTTTACTATGGTCGGATCATCGTCTGTCCAGCACAATGTAATGTTAAACTTTGTTGAAAAATTTTTTATGTGTATTAGAAGGTCGTAGTAGGTTTTTCCAGGCCAAATTCTATAATGATTGTTGTCCGCTATAAACAATATACGACGTTTTTCCATATAGCATGATAGTTGAATTTAAAAAAATAATTTTAAACGTATTGGAAACAACTATTTAAAGTTTCTAGGAAATATAGTGTACATGAAAATAAACTTGATCTTGGCGAGTTATGGTGCTCTTCCAACGAAACACCAGTCAAACAAAATGAAACAATATTATCTTAGGTTAAATTTACAATGCTTAAACCATGTAAATACCTGTATTAATAAAATTACCATCATGAAACCGAGCATCAATAAAGCCGACACATTGATACCTGATTATTATGATTTTTCAGAGATAGATATTGATAACATTCGAAACAAAATTGAAATAGTGGAATGTGGTAACATTGGTATTAGCTATGGTCAGTTTTTTGCGTGTATGAACCACGAGACTAATGAAGATTTCGACTACCATCTTTGGATAGAAGATGATTACATCATTTGCACGGACTACTTTGAAAAAATACTTACATCTATTTATCAATCAACGCTTGATTATGAAAATACGCATATATGTCCGTTTATTTACAAAAATAAGAAATGGAATATATTGCCTTACGCAAGACAGATTGAAGAAACAGACGCAAATATAAATATCCTCAAGAGAAAATTATCTGAATATGGAGCACAAGATTTGGAGTGTCATATTCCCGATATGATGCAACTCGGTATTTTTTCCAGAGGAGTAGTGCAAAAAATAAAGTCTCGATTTGGTTCTTTTGAAAAGGTAATTGATTTTTTTAATGTTCCATTAACCAAAATTTGGTTACACCAAATTCTATTTGGCTATGTGTTGCATTTATCCAATGTCAAATTACAAGATACTGCAGAAACAATGATGAATATATTTTACGAAACTTCCATCGATAAGATTTTCCTATGTAATTATCCAGAAAACGTGAATACTTGGAAAGAACGTCAGCACAACAACGATTTGCTGTGCCTCCCTCTTTGTATTCCAATCGACACACTTATCTATCCAGAAAAGTTCAAGGATGATCTGTCTTTGATAAAAAAATACTTGTCCACGTCTGAATGTTTTGATAAGGTGTATAACAAATACGTATCAGTTGTGTCTCGTCAGTTAGAAAATCTAAATCAAGACCTTGTCTTGCGACAACTTCGTTCAACTGATTATCACAAAGGGTATGACAAATTAATGCACGAATTTACTCAATTCAATTATTCTGTCTCAAAGGATGATTTTTCGAAATATTTAGAAACCGCAACTGATAATGTGAAGATTTACGTCGTCTATTCCAAAAGTGAAAAGGCTATTGTAGGTGCAGGGTCTATTTTTTGCTTACACAAACTCCACAATCACCCTGTTGGTCAAATTGAAGACTTTATTGTCACTGAACATTTTCGAAAAAGAGGGATTGGGCGATTGATCTTGGACAAATTAATAGACGTTGGGTTACATGAAATGAATTGCTATAAAATTGTTCTAAAAACAAACAAGGATAACTTCGTATATTACACAAACATTGGGTTTGAGCCTGTTGGCGTAGAAATGAAATATGTGAAATAATTTATATACTAACATTATAGCATTATTATATAAATCTAGTTGTCGTAATCAATAAACCTTTTTGCATTGTCACTATAGCCAGAGTGTTGTTTTCCTAGTCTAGGTTGAAAAACATACCAGTTGTCTTTTTCCTGTAATTGCGTCCATACCTGGTCATTTGCATAATTCCAATGTTCTCCTGTTTGTTCTAGTAACGGCAATGCATGCTCATACAATTGAATAATCGTGTCGAGATATTTCCCGTTGATTAAGTATGCAGATGCATTATTTGCTCGTTGTATTTTGCTTACATATGATTTGGGTCGAGACCCATCTTCTACTAAATTTTGACAACAAAACATACATACGTCGTAGTTCTCTTGAAAATCTTCAAAGAAGGTATTTAGTTTTCTATCCAATTCATCACGTTCAACTAGAAACGTAAAGTCGTCTTCCAGTATAAGAACATTTCGTAGGTTCTGTTCTTTTGCCATTTTCATGATAGCTAAATGTGATTTTCCACAACCTACAATTCCTTCGTTATGTGGAATTCCGACAAACCTCTCAGGTTGTAGTTTAACCTTTGCGATATCTGAGGTAAATAGATCTCTTCTGTCTGGGCGTTTGTCTAAATTAATATAAAATATCTTGTCTATTTTATCTGTCATGATATACTAATTTACAAAATAAAATATCATGTTGTGACGCATACAATAAATATGTATTCTCTTATTTATTACAAAATGGTGTTTTCTTTTTCTACTTCAATGTCTGTTTTATTAAAAACAAATACGTTTAATAAATACACTATCGCAATTCCTGTTAGGGTAACAAATATAGCATATCCCCAGGGACCATACTTCCGTGTCCATGGAGACGACTTTTGAAAGAAATTTTTGAATGCGTCATTCCATGCCAGACTGATAATAAATGACAATACTGCAAGCACAAGAGCTGGAATAGAGATACTATCGGATGTTTCCATTTATATTATGATAAGAAAATTAAATCCCGATAATATCCATGTATTTGAACGTACATTTTGCACTCAACCCTGGGAAAGAAGTGCCGTTAGTTTTACTATTTGCGTAGAAGGTAATGGTCTCCAATATGGATTTATTGTTGTTCAGTTTTATATTGTGTGAATATTCCATGTCTTGTGAGTATAAGATTGCAATATTTTCTGTGTATTCATCTACAATATACGATTGTTCTTTATTTAAAACACTATCATTAATTTGGTTCATCAAGAACACGACTATATATTGTATCTTTTCAAATGGAAAAACACCACTACAATAAAGATTTAAGTAAAACGAACTCAATGCTCTTCTATTATCGTTTAATTTTGTCACCCGACAGAAAGAGTTATAATCTTTCTCAGGCGAAGTATCTTCAATGTTGGAGAATGATTCAATGTATAATTCATAGTTACTTTCAACTAGCGCGTAAAAACATTCGTATTCTGAACACAAAGATGCATATACATCAGCGTACACACGAGAAAAAAAGATATTTGTTGATGCAATCTCGAAGAGTATATTACCTATCTTGTTGAAATTTGCGGTTTTTACTTCTTGATCTTCATGTGTGTCTATTTTTTTTAGAATGGCCATTATGTTTCCAGTTACATCTGAACTATTTTTGTCAGTTAATTTGTTCAAAAATGACCTAATACTACTAACACATGTCTCAATTTCTGATTTTTCTTCTACCTTTGTAACTTGAAATTTTTTAATGCGCTCCCACTCCTCGTGATTTTGAATTTGAACTCGTTCTTTTTCCCTATCTCTGTCCTTCTTTTTCTTGTTATACGTGCCACCAATGTCATTCTTGCCTATTTTTTGGAATACAGGCGTTCGAATATAATTCGGTGCTCCTACTTTTCTAACAAGTTCGTTAATTTCAATTATCACCTCGTCAGGTAAGGTGATTTGAAACCCATCATATCCTATTCTATTGAAATCGCTCAAGGAATAATTTGTCATCGTTAGTATAGTAGCAAGGATTTATTTATGTTAATTTTCTTGAATATGTTATATAATAATTGCATAATACGCTTAAAAAAAATTGTGTATATAATCTATGACTGACGAAATAACTAATGATCAATTATCTTCAAATGAAATTTCAACAATCAATAAATGGGATGAGTTAGACCTACCCATGAACATTTTGCGTGGTATATATGCATATGGGTTTGAGGCACCTAGTCCCATTCAAGCCAAGGCAATTTTGCCTATGATACAAGGGAGGGACATTGTTGCCCAGGCTCAGTCTGGGACGGGAAAAACTGGTGCCTTCGTAATTGGTGCTCTTTCAAGAATAGATGTTAATTTGAAGAGCCCTCAAGTAATCGTATTGTCACCGACACGCGAATTATCCCTTCAAATTAACGAGGTTGTTGAAAAGCTTGGTGATATCTCTAAAATCAGGAACCAATTGCTTGTAGGTGGTTCAAGCGTAGATCGCGATATGAACCAACTATCCAAGTATCCACCGCATGTAGTTGTCGGATGCGCTGGAAGAGTTCATGATATGATAAGAAGAGGGGCTCTTCAGACGGATGCATTAAAGACCATAGTCGTCGACGAAGCCGATGAGATGCTTGAGGTTGGTTTCAAAGAACAGCTACAAGACATTTTTAAAACACTCCCCGAAGATATCCAAGTGGCATTGTTCTCAGCAACATTGCCCGATCACGCTTTAGATGTAATCAAGCAATTCATGAGGGATCCGTTGCATATCATTGTTAAGCGTGAAGCTCTTACTTTAGAGGGTATTGCGCAATATTATATAGCCATAGAAGACGACCACCAAAAGTACGATACACTCAAGGATTTATACTCAAAATTAAATGTGTCTCAGTGTATCATTTATTGCAACAGCATTGAAAGGGTTCAAAGATTATACGACGCTATGACCACAGACGAATATCCAGTTTGTTGCATTCATGGTGATATGGACAGAAAAGCCCGTGAAAAATCTATATCAGATTTTCGCTCCGGTTCGCATCGTGTACTAATCTCTTCTAACGTCACAGCAAGAGGCATAGACATACAACAAGTTAGTGTTGTTGTTAATTTTGATGTTTGTAAGAATGTTCACACATATTTGCACCGAATTGGTAGAAGCGGAAGATGGGGTAGAAAAGGCGTTGGTGTTAATTTTGTTACAAGAAGAGACATTCAAAAACTGCGCGATATTGAGCGCTACTATTCAACGCAAATAGATGAACTGCCCATGAATTTTATGGAAACTATAGTATAAAAGACATAGGCTCGTATATTTGAAGAAAATTTTTTCTGGTTTTGTTATATTCTATAACTGATGGGTTTAAAAGACTATACCACAAAACCAGAAAACCATACAGACAAGGATGAGAAGGAAAATCAAGACATGATCACGAATTATGAACTTGATATCAAAAGTCATTTTAAACTTCCCATATCGTACCTCAACAATAAGCAATCATTGAGAGAAAATATCATCGAAGATTTGGAATTGGTTACATGTATGGATAGTTCTGATAACTCCATTTATGATGGTGTGTTTTCGCCCAAAACCTACGCTGGTAGATACATTATGAAAGAAATGCCCAAGCACTACACTAGCGATAAGGACTATTTAACCGATACACAAGGCTTACTCAAAAACTATAAAAGACTAGATGACGAAGCCAGTAATAGTGAAGATTTAGAAAATGTCATCAATATATGGAAGGAAATCAAGGGTGATCCGAGTTTCAAAACTAAGTATCATTATATAGAATGGAATTATTGGGCACATTTAAATAGATCCGAATTTGTGCTACAATTTTTAAGTATGTATAGCCTTGCGTCACCTGTATTATCTTTGCTGGTTCCAGTTATTATGTGCATTATGCCATTTTTCATTATAAAAGCAAAAGGAATGGATGTTACTTGGAAAGAATACATTCATGTGTTGAAAGTAATTGCGTCTAATCATGCTTTATGCAGAATTTTTACCAGTTTTTCTTCCGTTTCTATTGACCAAAAAGCATATTTGATACTTTCGACTGCTTTCTATGCGTTTTCTATCTATCAAAATTTTTTATCGTGTCTTCGGTTTTATAGAAACATGCAAAAAATGCACGGAGAATTGCTTATTATTCGAAACTATATAGAAAAGACAATTATCACTATGAATAATGTGTTACAACATACGTCCAGTCTGGCTAGCTATTCTCCTTTTAACGAAGGTATTATTGCCAATCGTGAAAAGTTACAAATTTTCAAAGATAAACTAGAAAATATACAAGGCGACGATTTGAATATTCGCAACGTAACCCAGATCGGGAAGTTAATGAAACATTTTTATGACATGCACGATGACCAAACATGTGGTTCAATGTTTCTGTACTCGTTTGGATTTCATGGATTTCTAGAGAACATGGATGGGATAATCCAACATATTCGCAAGAAAAATATTGGATTTTCAACATTTGAAACGAAAAAGAAGTCGGTTTTACGAGATGCCTATTATGGAGCGCTGATAAATAGAAACAAGGTAAAAAACGATATACGTCTTGATAAAACTATGGTTCTTACTGGTCCTAACGCATCCGGAAAAACAACCACATTGAAAACGACATTGATTAATATTATTCTGAGCCAGCAATTAGGTTGTGGATTTTATAAATCCGCCACTATTAACCCCTATGACTTTATTCATTGTTATCTCAATATACCAGACACAAGTGGAAGGGATAGTTTGTTTCAAGCTGAGGCTAGACGTTGCAAAGAAATAATAGATATTGTTCAGAAAAATAACAAACATCGACATTTCTGTGTATTCGACGAATTGTATTCTGGAACAAATCCTGACGAAGCCATCCTTAGTGCAACCGCATTTATGAAATATTTGATCAAAAATAAACGGGTAAATTCTGTATTGACTACTCATTTTATTGATGTATGCAAGAGTTTAGATAAAGACAAACATATCCGTAATTGTCATATGTCTACGTCTCACCACAACGGCATATTCGAATACAAATATTTGTTGAAAAGTGGGATATCGGAAGTGAAAGGTGGCATGCAGGTGCTAACAGACATGGAGTATCCAGAAGAAATAATCAAAAACGCAAGCAAGTAGTATATTTGATATTCCATCAAATAATATATTCGTTTATCCACATGATAAAAACTATATATTATTTGTATTAATGACAATCGCAGACGTATTTTTTACTCCATCCATACTCATCACTTTAGCAATTTGTCTAATTTTGATTAGTGCGCTAGGACTATTTTTTATCCAGAAACTAAACCAGCAAAACCATAAGATAAACACCATGTTTGATTTAGTGAACACTCTCGCTCAAGAGGTAAATATGTTTAAACAGGGTGGTGGCGATAGTATGAGCAGTCAGTATTTATCAGAACAACAATCCAATCACAGAGATATGAACGTTATGCAGAGAGACGAGGAAATTATCCATACTACAAACATGATTGACGTATCGAGTGATGAAAGCGATGAGGAAAGCGATGAGGAAAGCGATGAGGAAAGCGATGAGGAAAGCGACGAGGAAAGTGACGAGGATGGACGAGAAGATAAATCTAGCAAAATTATCGATATGGAAAGTTCTGCTATCAATGTAGGCATCGATACACGTGAAGAGGATAGCGAGGAGGATAGCGAGGAGGATAGCGACGAGGATAGCGATGAGGAAAGTAACAAAGGCAATGACAATAAAAATGACGACGAATACGAAGGGACCGAAGACATTATCGAGTTATCTCAGTCTGTTGATATTCTTCCCGACCTAGAAGTCGATGTTGTTCCCGAAGAACATGATACTGGTAGTGTTAAAAATTTAGATATTGTTCTTGAGTACAAGAAAGCAAGTCTAATGAAATTGAGAGAGATTGTCCAAGCTAAGGGAATTATCGACGATGCAACAAAAATGAAACGAGCAGATATATTGAAACTTCTGGAGAGTGATTAATCAAACTATTTTCTCAAGTATACATATTATGTCTTGGGGCACGTGCTTTTCTGGCTCAAACAATATTCATTTTAATTTCCCTCCTATCATGCAAGATGGACGTACATATGCTTCTTACCAACCCGAAGCAGTAATGAACGAGAAAATACAAATGCAAAACAACATCCGTAGTAATTGGAACTATCGTCAGTTTATGACACAGAATGGATTGGCTATTATGAGCGCAAATACTAACGAGGCATGTAATAGTTTAGGACTATCTCCACATGTATCTACCGATACTACACCATCTAGCAATGTTCCCCATATTTATCGATCCACATTTGACACACAAACACCTGGTTTCGGATACTCCACAAGTGATTTGAAAAACCCATACCTATCGCGTGTTGAACTACAATCTCGTATGATTTCTCCAAGCGTGAACCAGACTTTCGATTTCAAAAAGTAAAATGCTTTCACGTATTTAGAAACATTGATATTATATACGGTAATATATAGTATGAAGATCCTAAGTATAGATGTTGGTATCAAGAACCTAGCATTTTGTTTATTAGACGACCATAGTATTGAGAAATGGGGCGTTGTTGATTTAACCGAAGACTTAAGACAAAAATGTTGCGCGAAAACAAAGGGGATATCTTGTGCGAATGATGCAAAATTCACGAAAAACAACCAGCTTTACTGCCAAAAACACGCGAAAAAGGAGGAGTTTATGATACCTACAATTGAAACCAAAAAATCGACCATTAATAAACTTCCCATTATGGATTTACAATCACTCGCTGACAGACATGCTGTTCCTTATTTGCCTACCACGAAAAGAAAGGAACTTGCTAACAATCTGAACATATATTTTGAGGATCAAATGTTTATGCAAATTGACGTTGTCTCTGCGAATGATATAGATTTGGTTGCATTGGGGAGGGCACTCAAGGTAAGATTTGACAGCCTTTTCAACAACGTTGTAGGATTAGATAGAGTGGTGATTGAAAATCAAATCAGTCCAATAGCGAATAGAATGAAGACATTGCAAGGAATGATTGCTCAGTATTTCATCATGAAGAATGATGCTGTCCGTATAGATTTTGTATCTGCATCAAATAAGCTAAAATTTGTGTTGGACAAGGAAGAAAAAGAAGATACAGATGGTCTCACGTACAACCAGCGGAAAAAATTAGGTGTCAAGCGATGCGAATGTTTTATCAAAGACACCTATTTGGAATGGTATCAATTTTTTACCAATAATAAAAAGAAGGATGACCTAGCGGACGCATTTCTACAAGGGAAATGGTATTTACAACACAAGACACATAATTAACTTAATTGTTTTATTCGTATGACTTAAAATTATATGTTCTTGTTTTATCATAATAATGTCAAATAATACCATTGATATATCTTTAGGAGGTTCTCAATCATCAAATTTTGGTGGAGGTCTGGAATTGCTTATGAATGAGAGAGTAAAGGACGGACCCAGTGGAGGAAATTCTGATATAGATATAGGAGATCTTGAAGATTTAGAAAAGGATCTACAAAATCTTACCGACGATATTAATTCAATGTCTTATGAGCCCAAATCCGAGATTTTTTCTACTGATGACGATTTTCGAGGCGTTTCCTTTGATAATGATACAAAAAAACCTTCCATCGGGGAAGCAACCGCTGGCATTGAAGGAGACCAAACAACATGGGATGGGTTTTCAAAATTTAATGATATACCAGTTAACCCAGACGCTGATGTCAATGTTAGTTCTCAACCTAAAATGAGCCCCGAAGAATTGCTACGTGAAAAATTCAAAATACTAAAAAAATTAGAGGCGTTGGAGAAAAAAGGTGTAGAACTTACCAAAAAGTATAGCATGGAATCGTCGCTTCTTGAAATGCAAGGTGAATATGAAACTATCATGGACGATAAAGCTGCTCAAAACTCTATTAAATTTCAGGGTAATATGATGATGGCATGTATAAATGGTCTTGAGTTTCTCAATAATCGATTTGACCCATTCGATGTTAAACTAGACGGATGGGGAGAGCAAGTGAATGAGAATATTAATGATTATGACGAGATATTTGCCGAGTTGCATGAGAAATATAAGTCCAAGGCCACCATGGCTCCCGAGTTGAAACTTTTGTTTCAGCTTGGTGGTAGTGCAATGATGGTTCATATGACCAATACCATGTTCAAGTCTGCTCTACCCAATATGGACGACATCATGCGCCAAAACCCCGACTTGATGCGCCAGTTTCAATCTGCAGCTGTTGATTCGATGGGCACAAGTAACCCAGGGTTCTCTGGGTTTATGAATGGAATGATGAACTCTGACCCGTCTCCTCCTAGTGGAAGAGGACCCCCTCCTGCAATGGCTACCCAAGCCCCTGGATTTTCTGGGAGTGGAACTAGAGAACGTCCTGGCAACAACAATGCAAGTTATGCCCGTAGTAGTGTAGTGGATGACGGAATTAACATTCGTGAGATTGGTGGAAACGCTGATAAAAGTGTTCGTCGTCCAGAAATGAAAGGGCCTTCTGACATAGACGACATTCTTTCGGGTCTAAAAACCAAATCCATCAATATCCAAGAACCAAAGCAAAGATCTAGCTCTGGTCCTCCTCCGTCCATGACCGAAGACCCCATATCATTGAACGATAGTAGCACCATTAGTATTTCCGACTTGAAGGAGCTTCAAACTGATGGATCATTACCAAAGAAAAGCAAACGAAGACAAGGATCTAACAAGAACACCATAAGTTTAGACATCTAATAAAATATCAGATAAAGCCGTGGAACATTTATTATCCACCACGCTCTTTTAGCTCAGGGGTAGAGCATTAGTCTTGTAAACTAAAGGTCGCGTGTTCGAATCACGCAGGGAGCTCTTTACACACATAAGAATGTGCAATATTCAAACATAATACAAGTATGTGTGTATTATGTTTATACAAATGGTGACCCGTGGGAATAATGTACACCTATGTCATAATGAATCAATTACCTATTCAAATAGCACATCGGGGGAACTCCTTGCTATGTGGTGACAATAATATGCGTTCTTTCATCTCTGCAGTAGAAAACGGATTTGATATGATAGAACTGGACATTCATTTATGCAAGACAGGCGAAATCGTTATTTTCCACGATCTATATATTGCAAATGAATTTATATCCAACATGACACTCGATGAAGTGAAAGAACATGACATTCTTACATTGGATGAGTTTTTTAATACAATTAACGTGTTATATATCGATATTTTTTTAGATTTGAAGGGCACCTCA
>ERZ807291.1569-NODE-1569-length-36622-cov-7.038888_pt1 | contig 36622 bp, 34 predicted proteins | sample MGYA00521257_ERZ807291 | MGnify/ENA primary metagenome ERZ807291 (study PRJEB31413, sample SAMN03169783) | marine metagenome | biome: Marine; feature: Water; material: Subsurface seawater | place: North Sea | collected 2011-04-28 | depth 1 m m ...
TTGAGAATTTAAAAGCTTGTGCAAGCAATATTTTCACCGCTTCTACTTGTGACCCGGTTGCGGCATGTATTCGTAGCAAAGGGTCCCCCTCTTTCACCTTCTCCCCAATCCTTACAAATTGATCGAGCCCCACGGATAAATCAAGGATATCATCCATCCTTTTTCGCCCTCCGCCCAGCTCAATAACCGCTTGTCCAAGTAATTGACCATCCACTTCCTCAAGGTAACCTGAGACCGGAGAGGGCAAAGCATCCACCTCTATTGCATTTCTCAGGTAACGATCGGAGTAATCCATAAAATCACCTGGTCCCCCAAGGCGGTGAACCATATGCCCAAATATCTCAGCAGCCCGACCATTTTCTAAAGACTTTTCCAGCTTCACCCTCCCGCTTAGCTCGTCTTCCGCTAATCCCGTTTGGGCCAATAAAGGAGCCCCCAGTGATAAAACCACTTCCAGCAGCCGTTCTTCACCCGGTTCATTTCTTAACAGCTTAAGAGCAGATTTTACTTCCAGGGCATTACCGGCGGCATTAGCAAGAGGTTCATTCATATCGGTCAGTAAGGCCATTGTCTTACAACCGGCACCATTCCCGACTGTAACCAAGGATTGAGCCAGCACCCTTGCCGATTCTATGTCTTTCATGAAGGACCCACTGCCTACTTTTACATCCAGGATCAGAGACTCCAGCCCCACGGCTAGTTTCTTCGAGAGAATAGAAGCAGTAATCAAGTCCACGCTCTCAACAGTACCGGTAAGGTCACGAATTGCATAAAGTCTCTTATCCGCAGGGGCGATCCCCTCACCGGCTCCGACGATGGCACATCCGACCTCTTTAACCACCAACTCCAATTCTTCACCTGTCACCTGCGTCCGGTAGCCGGGTATGGACTCCAACTTATCGAGCGTCCCCCCGGTGTGCCCCAGGCCCCTACCTGAAACCATGGGGACATAGGCCCCACAAGCAGCGAGCATTGGGGCCAGTGCCAGCGAAGTATTATCCCCAATCCCTCCGGTTGAGTGTTTATCGATCACTGGTCCTGGCAGGTTCCATTTCTGGATATTTCCAGTATCCCGCATCCCCAGAGTTAGGTTCACCCGTTCCTCGTCACTTAATCCATTTAGGCAAACTGCCATGGCAAAGGCTGCAGCCTGGGCATCACTGACACCCCCATTGGCTAAGCCTCTTAAAAATTCATCAATCTCTTCTTTTTGCAGAGGAGCCTGGTCTCTTAGCTTTGCTAAAGTGCTGGCAATACTCATCAGCTTTTTAAAGGATCAGACGAAAAAATGGGAATGTAAAGCCTCCGCACAAATTGCCTTATGGGTAGGCTGTTGCAAATTAAATTCCGAAATAATTTCCCACTATTTTTACAAGGGGTTTCAGCAACCTTGAAGCCTGAGCACAGAGTATTAGCATTATCCCATACAATTTGTCCTTTTTCAAAAAGATCGCTCATCGCAACAAACTATGTCTTGAGCTCCCAAAAGATCAAGCCTTGGCCGCATCGAAAGTCGGTGCTTGCCACTTTTCCCAAAATACCAATTTCTACCTATTGATGATGAAGTATACTTACGAGGAAATTGCCGGCATGATTGATCATGCTCTTCTCCACCCAACTCTCAACGATGATGAATTACTAAAAGGTTGTGAACTTTGTGATCAGTTCCAAGTGGCGACCGTTTGTGTAAAGCCCTATCATGTGAATTACGCCTCTGAAATTTTAAAGCATTCCCAAGTCCTTGTCAGTTGCGTGGTTGGCTTTCCTCATGGAAGTGTTTCTTCTGAGTCCAAAAGGTATGAGACTGAGCTGGCCTGCTTGCAAGGTGCTCGTGAGATTGACATGGTAGCCAACATCGGCAAAGCGATGAGCGGAGACTGGGCATTTGTGGAAGCTGACATTAAGGCTGTCGTACAAGAAGCTTCAAAACATCAATCATTGGTGAAAGTAATTTTTGAAACCGATTACCTGACCGAGGGCGGTGCCGGTTTATCCAGGAAAGATCTTATCAAAAAACTCTGTAAAGTTTCCCAAAAGGCGGGTGCGAGCTGGGTAAAAACTTCAACTGGCTTTGGTTTTGTAAAACAAGCTCAGGGAGGATTTTCTTGTGTGGGTGCACAACTTGAGGATGTCAAAGTCATGATTGAAACATCTTCGGGGATCATTGAAGTTAAGGCTTCGGGCGGAGTCCGTGATCTGGATACCCTGATCCACTTTCGGGACCTTGGGGTAACTCGCTGTGGCACCTCAAGCACTCAGTCAATTCTGAACGAATACAATCGTCGATTAAACGGAGTAAACCCGGATAACTTTACTCCGCCTTCTTCTCACCAGGAATATTGACAATTCGCTCCCCGCTTTTCCTTCAAATTTCTTTTCCCTTAGATTTTGGCAAAGTATGCTCGAGCCGCCCGGTTTACTCGGGGTGCAAGCAAAATACTGGACAAAATTGTAGGGATCGCCATCAAACCAAAAGCAATATCAAGAAAATTAATTATTTCTGAAATTGTAGCAGTGGCTGAAATAACGATCGTGACTAGGTAAAACCCCAAAACGGGCAACCTGGCCCTGGTCCCAAATAGGTAACAACCACACTTCACCACATAGTAGGAAAAGCCCAACATCGAGGAAAAGCTGAGACAAAGCACCCCTGCCAGGAGAAGGTAAGGACCAAGCCCAGGAATAGCTTCCTCAAAGGCTTCGGTCGTCAAAAGAACGCCGTCACTCTCACTCGACACCCATGTATCGGTTACCAGCAAAACCAAACCGGTTAAGGTACACATAAGTAACGTATCTATAATAGGTCCCCACATCGCAACCAGCCCCTCCCTTATAGGTTCTTTGGTTTTCGCGGCCCCATGGGCCATTGCTTCCGTACCCATTCCCGCTTCGTTTGAGAAAGCAGCTCGTCTCACCCCGGTTACGATGACCATACCCAGAACCCCGCCTGCAACCGCTTCACCCGTAAAAGCGTCGGTAAAAATCAGAGAAAAGGATGGGATTATCCGCTCCCAATAAAGAGCAAGGATTACCAGACAAGTTCCGCCGTATAAAATAACCATCCCAGGAACTAAACGGGCGGCAACCAAACCAATTCGCTTGATCCCACCGACCACGACAAAGCCAACTAAAACTGCTAGCAAGAGACCAAAAAGAATATTTCCAGCCTGGACCGAAACCGCAGTATCCACAAACCAACCCTGTGGTTCGAAAAACATCGATCGGACAATCTGAGTGAGCTGGTTGGATTGCAGAAGAGGCAAACAACCAAACATTCCACAAGCTGCAAAAAATAACGCAAGAGGTCGCCACTTTTTTCCCAAGCCATACGCGATGAAAAACATGGGGCCACCCTGCTCCTCTCCATTTTGATCTTTCCCCCGATACATCACGGCCAGCGAGCAAGTGTAGAATTTCGTAGCCATTCCCAACAGGGCACATACCCACATCCAAAAAAGAGCTCCCGGCCCCCCTTGCGTAATGGCAATCGCAACCCCCGCCACATTTCCCATACCCACAGTCCCCGCTAATCCACTGCAAAGGGCATGAAAATGACTGATCTCCCCGGGTGCCCGTTTTTCTTCCTGGGGTTTCCACAGTAATTGAAACCCGTGACCCAGATACCTGAAAGGAGAAAATCTTGAAATGAATGCAAAAAAAAGACCTCCACCCAATAACAGGTAAATAAGATTCTCCCACAATAGGCCTGAAAACTCAGTTAGGTATAGATTCATTTTAAAGTAAACCTGCGCCTTTTTCAGAAAGGGTCACGCATGAAATAAATTTTTCAACCTTGAGAGAAATTCAAATCAAGCTTGAATGGGTAAATATGATTGCACCCATTAAAAAAGAAGGCCCGAGAAATGTGTTGGGGCGTCCGCTTAAACCATGCTGTCAAAAGCTCAAAACCGGGTGGTACCGCAATGGGTCTTGCGAAACAGACTCACATGACGGTGGCAAGCATGTGATTTGTGCACAAATGACTGAGAATTTCCTTCTCTTCAGTAAATCAAAGGGGAACGACTTAAGCACTCCATTGCCCGAATATGATTTCCCAGGCCTAAAAGAAGGGGATTGCTGGTGTTTGTGTGCAAGCCGGTGGCAGGAAGCATGGGAGGCGGGCGTAGCCCCAAAAGTAAAGCTGGAGGCATGTGAAGAATCTGCACTGGAACTAATCTCGCTGGAAAACCTGAAGGCACATCAAATAGACCAATAGGATCAAGCTTCTGGTCCCATCTTTTAGAGTTCCCCCCGGTCATTTTCTTCTTTTTTCGAAAAAATCGTTTGCGGGTTACGCCCTTTGTGGACAAAGCTATTGAGCTATATGTGGGGTAATAGCAGATGCCAGTAATTGATAATGAAATATGGTTTAGAATAAAGGAGGGAGATGCCAACGCATTTGCTGAACTTTATGACGGCTTTGCGGGTGCCATGTTTTCCCTTTCTCTTGAAATTCTCGGAGACCGGTGGGAAGCGGAAGAGGTCATCCAAGATGTTTTTTCCTACCTTTGGCGTAAACCTGAATCCTTTTCACCTGAGAAGGGGAAATTAAGCAGTTGGCTACTGGTCATCACTCGCAACCGAAGCATTGACAGGTACCGCTCGCGAAAACGCAGACTTGACCGGGGAGAATCAGACGAAACACTTTCTCAAAAACCTGATTCAGACCTCATTGACGGTGCAGAAGAAGCTACCCTTAGCGATGAACGGAGCCACCTTCAGCATGCTTTCCTGGTCTTACCAGAGGAGCAAAGGCGGGTTTTGGAACTGTCTTACTTTAAGGGGCTGAACCATCAGGAAATCTCAGACCGTTTAAACTTATCCTTGGGCACGGTTAAGTCCAGGATTCGGTTGGGGATTGAAAAACTCCGAAATTCTCTCTCCACCTTACGAAATGAATAAGGCACTCCATATTTTCTGCCTCAAGCATTGCCACCATCGAAAAAGCCCGTCGATAAACTTGAGAAGTTGGGCAATGAAAATAGTTTAAATCATGACTTTGGAATCCCTTAAACAATTAGCCGTCGATTACACCCTTGGTATTCTTCCCAAAGAAGATGCTATCCTCTTTGAAGCCCGCATTGAGGAGGATGAAGTTGCCCAACAACTTCTCACCAATGCCCAAGATGGGTTTGCCAAACTTTCCTTGACCGCCCCACCCTCTCAACTTGGTAAAGAACTTAGGGAAAGAGTGCTCGCCCACACGCACCCAGCAATGGATCTTGATCCATTTCTGGAGAGCCGGGACATTTCTTTTTTAAGAGAGAACTTTAAGGCATTTGATAGCCGATACTCAGGGGGAGGGGTTAGTGCGGACATATCAGACCTCAAAAATAAGGATGTGACTGGCAACCTTGAGGATGGCTACCAAAGTTTAGTCAAACTTCTACCTCTACTCGCCGGGGACTCCAGGGCGGCGGCGGGGGATTTTACCGATTTACAAAATTTCCTGCGTGGACAGGACTCTTTCTCAGACCTTGTCAGCAGCACCCTTGAGCATACCTGGAGCGGAGAGTGCCAAGCTTCAAGGTCTGTCTTAAGAACAGCCCTGGCCACCCTACCTTCCTTGTCTTTTTTCTCGGATCGACTCCGGGGGAACCAGCCGAGCTTAGCCGACACACGTAGACTCTTTTATCTTTGTCGGGACCAGCTGAAAATTATGCGTGCTTCCTTCCGTGACCTTGACCCGGCTCGGCTCGTCGAAGATGAAAAAATTCGTTTACATGGTGCTGGTTTGTTAAGATCCAAGTGGTGGGGAGCAGAGCATGCCTTTTTCTCCTCGAAGGGGACTGTTAAATGCGGACACTTTTTTGATGGGCCCATAACCGAGAGGTGCGTGGAATTTGCTGAATACGACGCCAATATGTATTGCCTGGCCAATTTACTTTCACCTCGCTCCTCCAATGGCGAATTTCACTTTGAACTCCTTAAGGATACCGTCCCCGGGTGCACTCTGGCTGTAGCCACTGCTCCAATGGATGACCCTCAGTATGAATCTCTTCGTGCCGTTATAGAACGCAAAAAATTGCCGACAAATCAATTTATCCAAGATCAATTCCTCTGGGATTTAATCGAAGACTCGATGTCCCAAGGCCACAAGTGCACCTCGAATAAAGAACTTCGTGAACAGAAAGCGTACGGATATAACCGTATGGGTGGCACTACTTACTTATGGTTTGCCTGGCCCGCCATATCAAATGCCCAGGACGGAGCCGATGCTGTTACCGGAAACCCTTTACAATAATGTATTAATGTTGGGGCATTCACCGGCTCATCCAATCCCTGGCACCTGAAAAGATCCCCCGTGTAGAGAGCTTGTGATAAGCGTACGGGATTGTAAGGAGGATGAGAAACCTGCCCCGTAGACAAATTACCTTTATATACTTTGGCTGACCAAAAGCGGTAACGTTCCAAAAGAAAAAAATCGAGCGTCCCTTGTTTAGGCACTTCCCCTTCATCTCGCAAATGTGGGCATTGACTGGATAATTCTGATTGGACCCCGGGTGATGGAAACCTGGTTTTAGCCCCATACCCAATGGTATTGGGCTTAAAACCTGCCCGCATCCTAGAGAATCGATAATTTAAGCCATACATCAAGCGGGCTCCGAGAACAGCAAGCAGGTCAGATGAATCTAAGGAGAAAAACCAGACTCCTTTATTACCTGCTGCGTCTTTAACATATGTCCGGAGGTTCACTTCATCGAAGTCTCTCCATGGGATTTGGGTAAATGGCTTAATTCGTAATTGAGTTAACCGAAAACCCACCACACTAAGCCATGCTTCGTCTTCAAACAGGTCCAATTCCAAACCCGGTGGTAACTTGGAAGCCAGGCAATCGGGTTGCATGGGCCAGTGCAAAAACAGAAGATCCTCCCACTGTTGGCTCATAAAAGAAGTGAGGAATTTTCGGAGCATACGCCTAGCTTATCCGAAAATTTCTTCTAACTTCGTTCTTCGGAAATCAAATATTTTTCGCAGGGTTCTGCCTACAAATAAAAAATGGGCAATTTTACCGATAGGGCCAAAAGGAATTTGATATTTTATTTCATCCGTCATTTGAGTCCCCCCCTCAACTTCATCCAATCTGTGGCTATGAAGCCATAATTTATAAGGACCAACTCTTTGTTCATCCATAAAAGAAACACCATCCTCCACATACCTTATCTCGGTCAACCATGGCGTCCAGCCAAGCAAGGGGATTTTCACCCGATACTCCAAAAGTAGACCCGGAAAGATTTTATCAGGCAGATCACCTATTATCCTAAAGGCCATATCAGGTGGCGTTATTTGGTTTAAATTTTGCGGGACGGAAACAAAGTCCCACAAAGTTTTTCGGGAAACCGGCAAGGTCTGTTTTTGCTCTAAACTATACACGGCTTCTTTCTATTTTGGAATCCTTTACAAAGCAACCTCTCCTTGACGGGCGCTGCTGTAATAATTATCAAAGGTGATATGATAAAAAACCTTTGCCTCCTCCTTGTTGGATCATCCTTCGTTTCCCTTTTATCACATGCCCAAGATGGGATGTCTGAGCTCGCCGCTCTTCGGTTTGCCTATGAAAATTCTGCCGATCGCAAAATCAAGGGGTTGAATGCTGAAATTGGCTATGATCAGTGGGAAGTACGTGCCCCGTTCTATTATTCACAAGTGAGAGACTGGACCTTGGCGGCAGGTTTTCGATATCAGTCCACCCAACTGGATATTTCAGACCCAAGCACTTACCCTTTGATGGAAGATCAATTGCACTCTCTTGATTTGGCTTTGTTTGTGAGCAGGAAATACTCCGAATCAGTGGACTGGTTATTTTTGTTTAACCCCAGCCTGGCTGGAGATTATGAAAATACAGGAAGTGATGCCTTTAATTACCTCACGATCGCAGGAGTCAAATGGGAACAAAGCGATCAACTCCAATGGATATTTGGAGCGGTTTATACAACCGGCATTGGGGATGACATGTTTGTTCCCGCCATTGGATTTATCTGGGAACCAACCAAACAGTCATCCTTGGTTTTTGCCGGTCCAATTATTCGGTATAACCATAAACTTTCCGGCAAATGGGAATTCAATTTAGGCGGACAATTTGTGGGCAACCGTTGGCATACAGAAGCCATATACGGGGGGGCAACCGAAAAGAGAGATTTCAGGTTCAGGTCGTACCGGATTTCCGCAAACCTGCAATATAACATCGGAAGAAATCATGCCTTATTTGCCGGCGGAGGCTTTGACTTTGCCGGGGAGCTTGAGTTAGAAACACCCACTACTCGCGACGAACGGGATGTCGAGAATGGAGGAAATTTCGAGCTAGGGTATCAGTTTAAGTTCTAAAAGCTTCAGCCCTTGAGGATGGCCTCGGCTGCCTCCCATCCGGAAAGTGCTGCCTTTTCAATCCTTTCTCCCCCAAATCCATCTCCTGCCAAGGTAAGTTTCTCCTCATCTGAATGCCAGTGGCTTTGCCCAAAGGTAACCAAAGGCTTGGCAAAGCCCCAACGGTGAGAGGCCCAGGTTTTTATTTTGGCCTGAAGCTTTTTCTCTGCAACGGCAAGTAAGGGAGGAATCCTTTCCTCATCTAGTGACTCCCAGTGTTTTTGCGAATACCTATCAGATGCGTGAAGGGTAAACGAAGGGACTGGAGAAATGCCTTTAACCTGATTATCCGAAAGCCAGTCAATTTCCTCCACTGGGTGAGTAAGGGTGCCCGGGCTTTCCAAAGAAGAGGGACGGTCCAATGTACCAAGTACAGCCAGGCATCGGGTATGCTTGATTGAACGCAAACGCTTCATAGTCTCCGTATCCAAAGTATATTCACTTCGTACAAAGAGCTCGAGCATTTGGACAGAAGGCATCGTGATCACAAGATGATCGCATTGAAAAGCTCTCTTCTTGCTCCCCTGCTCCGTAACCCGCCATCCACCCGCGTGTTTTTGTACCTGATCAACAAAAAAACCTGTTTCCACCTTAAATGACTGAGCAAGAGTTTTTGCGGGCGAGGTCATTCCCTGGGCTCCACGAAAACGCACCCGGGTAGGCAAATCATCCCGACCAGGTATTTGATCGTACCATGGAACCACCACTCCGGCGGACTGCCAATCCTCCACTAATTTTTGCATCCGGGAATCCTGAACCGTAAAAAATTGTGCACCATGATCAATGCGTGCCCCATCCATTCTCCGAGTTGCCATCCGTCCTCCCACTCCTCGGCCTTTTTCCAAAAGTACCACATCATGACCACACTGAGCGAGTTTCCAGGCACTTACACAACCTGATATCCCGGCACCTATAACAAAAATTCTCATCCCCCCAATGTATGCATAAGACCAAGAATGAAAAGATAATCAGGCACGGAATGCATTGAAGTTTTTCTTTCCGGCAATAAGAATAAGGTACTGTGAAGATAAAAATCCGGAAAGCAGCAGAACGAGGCGTAGCCGAGCATGGCTGGCTTCATGCCAGGTTTTCTTTTTCTTTTGCTGGTTATTATGACCCGGCCCATTGCGGCTTTCACGCACTTCAGGTCATGAATAATGACAGGATTGAGCCACAAAGCGGTTTCCCTATGCACCCCCATCAAAATGCAGAAATCTTCACCTACATCCTTTCCGGGCAACTGGAACACAAAGACAGCATGGGAAATGGCTCCATTATCCAAAAAGGTGAATTGCAGTACATGAGTGCTGGCAGTGGCATCTACCACAGCGAAACCAACCCCTCGACCAAAGAATCAACCGAACTTTATCAGATTTGGATGAAACCGTCCGAAGAAGGAGGCGAGCCGAGATACGCAGAAAAAAAATGTAACGAGCAAAACTTCCGTAATCGCTTACAATTATTATTTTCTGAGGATGGTAAGGAAGAATCTACCCCGATCAGGCAGAAAGCAGAATTTTATATCGGTCACTTGAGTCCCGGAGAAAAGCTATCCATTGAGCCTCAGAGTTGCTTCCCTCACGGTTGGGTACAAATCATCCAGGGTGGCCTAAACTTAGACGGCCAGTTTCTCTCCAAGGCGGACGGCCTGGCTTTTGAAAACCAAAATCGTTGCCTTTTACTCTCTGCCAGGGAAGAAACCCAATTTTTCTTCTTCCGGCTTAGCTAAACCTTTCGCTGAAAATGAATACCCAATCCGAATTATTTGTAGAAGAGCAACCCTCTCGCTTTTCATTGCCTGATGCTCAAATTGATTATTGGCCCAGTTTTTTTTCACCCGAAGATTCGGGCCGACTGCTGCGTTCCTTGATCGAAAGTATTCCATGGAAACAAAACAAGATTCGATTCTATGGAAAAGAAAGCTTAGTGCCTCGCCTTGAATCATGGCATGGAGATCCAGGTATATGTTACGCTTATTCCGGGATTCAAATGAAGGCAAAACCCTGGACCCAGGAATTACTTGAAATCAAGAACCGGATCGAAAAGAAATCCGGCACTGGGTTTAATTCTGTATTGATCAACTACTACCGGGACGGGAAAGACCGTGTCGCCTGGCATAGTGATGACGAAAAAGAATTAGGAAAAAACCCAGTGATTGGTTCGGTCAGCTTGGGAGCTGAAAGGAAATTTAAATTACGACACAAGCAATATAAACAAAATGGGCTCAAGCATGAAGTCATCCTCAAGAATGGCAGTCTCCTCCTTATGCAGGGTGAGACCCAGCACCATTGGTTGCATGAGATCCCAAGAACCGCGATTCCTACGGATGCGAGAGTTAATCTGACTTTTCGGGTTATCCAACCGACTGCATGAAAAATCACTTCCGGTTCTTGATCGATTGCATTCAAAGAAGAGCTTTCATATTGTGATCTAATGCGTATTCTAGTTCGCTTTATAAATTATCATGCGAATATTCCTTTATATCTTTTTACCCCTGTCCGTAGCCCTGCAAGCTATGGGATACGATGCCATGCATGATAAAACACCCGTTGGGGAAATCAAAGTGTTAAACCTGCCTCAAAGAACCGCTCTTGAAGCCTCCTCGAGCACATCCTACTTCAGTGAAAACAACGGTCTTTTTCGTAAACTCTTTCGATATATAAGCTCCCATGATATCTCGATGACCACTCCGGTGGAAGCCGATATTACCCCAGGAAAGATGAGGTTTTTTGTCGGGGAAGATGATTTGGGGAAAAAATTCAAGACCACAAAAGATGTCTCGGTCAAAGTTTTGCCTTCGATGAAAGTAGTCTCGATAGGCATAAGAGGAAGCTATTCCCAAGAGAGATTCACTGAAAACAGGAAAAAGCTCACTGCCTGGCTTGCCAGTAATAAGAAATTTGAACAGAGTGGGGAGGCTTACGGAGTTTACTGGAATGGCCCATTTGTCCCAGGCGTCTTTAAACGCTCGGAAGTCCACATCCCCATTCGAGCCAAAAACAGAACCAACGATAATTAAAACGACCGATAAAACACAATTATGAAACCCTCTATCCTTCTTTTTATAACCTCCTTCACAATGAGCCTATCTGCAGAATCTTCTCTCTATGACTACCCATTAAAAACGATTGACGGTGAATCTACCACCCTCGCGGAACACAAAGGAAAAGTAATCCTCATGGTCAATGTTGCCTCCCGTTGTGGCTTTACCCGTCAGTACAAAGGACTTGAGGAATTATACAGGCAATACAAAGACAAAGGCCTGGTCATTTGTGGCTTTCCCTGCAACCAGTTTGGAGGGCAGGAACCGGGTACGGAAGATGAAATTAAATCTTTCTGCTCCACCAAATTTGGGGTGACTTTTCCCATGTATTCCAAAATTGATGTAAACGGAGCAAACAGGCACCCCTTGTATGAATCGATTATCGGAGATAAAGGGCCACTCAAGGGAAATATCAAGTGGAACTTTAGTAAGATCCTGGTTGATAAAAGTGGAGTACCGGTTGAGAGATTTGGAAGCATGACTTCTCCGTCTTCAAAAAAATTGATTAAAGCCATTGAAAGTGCCCTGAATGGGTAGAGTGCGACTGAAGACAAGGAAGGCGTCCCTGACCTTCCTTCTTTGCCTCCCAGTTCTCCTTTGTACTTCAGGTTGTATATCCATGGAGTGGCGTGGTGGCATGGTTCCCCACTTTGGCCTAGGCTCGACAAAAAACCTTACAATTGTCCAAAACAAGGAAGAGCATTTCAGGGAAATTGGCACAGTATGGCCTGAATTTCGTGGCCCCAACCGCTTAGGTATTGCCCCCGATCAGGATATCGATATCGCCTGGGATCGCAGACCCGCAACAAAATGGATTTGGCCAGCTGGGCAAGGACACTCCTCCCTGATCTGCAACCAACACTTACTTTTCACCCTTGAGCAAAATGGATCGAAGGAATTCCTGGTTGCCCGAAGAATAGATTCTGGGCAGGAAGCCTGGCGGGTCGGAAAGCACACCCAGTGGGAAGATATGATGAGTGGTGCAGGTCCGCGATCCACCCCCACTCTTAACAACGGTCACCTATACACATTATTCTCAAACGGCATCCTCGCCAAAATTCTTCCTGAAAACGGAAAAATTCTTTGGGAAAAAAAAGTGATTTCAAATGATTACAATTTCCCGGAGTGGGGGCTTTCCTGCTCGCCCTTTGTGTGGAAAAATCTGGTTATCCTGAATCTTGGAGGCAATGAGAGTGCCGCTCAGGCGTTTGATAAAGACAGTGGTAATCTTGTATGGTCCTCAGACTTACAGGGCGAAGGGGTATACCTTTCACCATCTACCCTGAAGCTACTCAATGAGGAACACCTGCTTGTTGCAGTCAAAGGTAAAATTGCAGGGCTTGATCCCTTCACCGGTAAAACCAAGTGGGAAAAAAAATGGAAAATATTCCTCAACAACGCCCAGATTGCTCAACCACTCACATTGACAGATAAGTCAATGCTTATAACAGCGGGATATGGTCGCGGCGCAGAATGTTGGAGTTTAACCAAAGAGGGTGGAAAGTATGAAATAGAAACTGCCTGGAGATCGAAAAACCTCAAGGCCAAGTTTTCCAACCCGGTCCTACATGATGGATTTATTTACGGATTGAGCGAAAACTTACTGGTCTGCCTCAAGGCAGAGAACGGGGATCTTCAATGGCGGGGAAAAAAGTACGGCTATGGACGTATCATTCTCTCGGAAGATAAACTGCTTATTCTTGGAAGCACCGGGGTGTTGAGTATTGTAGAGGCGCATCCCCAAAGTTTTCAAGAAGTGCAATCTTTCCAGCTCTTAAGCAACGCCCGTTGCTGGAATGGGCCTGCCTTGGTTGGTGGTTATTTATTTGCCCGCAACGGAGAACAGGTTGCCTGCTTCGATTTTGCCAGGTAGTGAAATCTATTCGGCTAAGCCAATAATCTTTCTGGCCAAATCTGTGCTTCTCACTGCATTACCAACCATCTGAGCTGATGCCTGAGATAAAATCTGTTGTTTTGCCAACTTTGTCGTCTCTTCAGCAAAATCCAAATCATGAATCCGGCTGTGGGCACTTTTCAGATTATTCATGGTGGTGTCAAGGTGCTGAATAGAGTTTACCACTCTCCCCTGCTCGGAACCATTGACTGCCAGGGCATTGGTTACACTCTGCTCAAACTGCTTAAAATCATCCAGCGTAAATTGATCAAGCCCGGCATATGTTATGGTAGCGGTTGGAACTTGGGTGGTCACAATGCGGGAAGCTGAAATTTGCAATTCATCAAAGAGCAGACCAGTTGGACCACCTCCATTTATAACCTGAACGGTGACATTATTGGTACCGACAACCAAGGGGTTTGGGACCGTAGAACCTCCGTTAACCAGCATGCCGCTTTGGTTTGTTTGCAAAGTAAAAGGTTGCAAGGCTTCGTACTCGTTCGGGAAAGAGAAACCTAAATCCTGACCGTTTATAAAAACTGACCCTTGGTTATCAGTCGCGGCCAGCCCCTGGATTTGAACCTGTGTCAGGTCACAATCAGTCAGGTCAAAAGCCATCGAATATAAATATTCACCTTCACCACCTGCGATTTTCCCAATCCACCCGGCTGTTGCCGTTTCATCCGCCCATGGAATTGGCTGTGCACTTTCTGCAAGACGTTCAATTGATGTTGGCCCGGTCACAGACCAATTTGTATCCACTTCACCAGTAGCTAGCTTGTTACCAGCAGTATCTACACCTGTTGAACCTGAAGATGTGGTCACAGGCAACGGCTCAGTAACTGAGGTCACCGTTTCAAAATCCCGGCCCCCGATGACTTCCCCACTCGCTCCCACGAATTCCCCGGAAAGAAAATTGCGTGCCAAGCTTACGGTTGTAGAAGCCTGAGACTGAATTTGGGGAATTGATTGCAGGGCATGGTCCTGAACTGTTGATTTTGAAAATAAACTGACACCGTTAAACTTCCGACCACTTATCTGCCGAAGCTCATACTGCAGCTCCATAAACTCCTCATTATAATTTTGGTTATCCGTGGCACTACTGGCCACTCCCATGGATTGCGTTTTAAGCTCTGCCATTCTGCCAAGAATTTTCCCTGCACTTTGCAGCACACCTGCCTGGGTTTGGAGAAAAGATAAGGAGTTACCCAAATTTTGAGCTATTTTTTGCTGTGAATTGATTGTTGAATGCAACTTACTGGAAATGCCTATCCCGCTGGCATCGTCGGCCGAAGAGTTAATTCTTTGCCCCGTCGACAACTTGGTTAAGCTGTTCTGTTGAGCAACCATACTTTGGTCTAAGTGTAATTGGGCAAGACTTGCTTGATGATTAGAATGAATAGCAAGGGGCATAATCAAATATAATCGACAGCCCTTTTCAGGGCTTTAATAAAATTTAGATCAATTGAGGTAAGTTCTTACTCACCAACAAGCGGGACATCAGCCCAATGGGTTGTGTAACGGGGTGTTCGCATTTCACGACGCATCTGCCAGAGCTTACCAATGCCCTGCCCTCCCCAGATCACCCTCCCTGCCCCATATTTCCCAGCTACCTCTTCAACCGTATTCACAAACTCCTGTCGCCGAGGGCTTGCATATTCCTCGAAGAGTAAGCCTTGCTGGCAACCGGCAGGGGCAAGATCAAGCAGCATGACACCCGCTTTTTTATAGGAAAAACCGGAACGATAAATACGGTGAAGGAGAGATTTCGCCATCTGTACAATACGAATCGGGTCATCTGTGGGCTCATCCAAGGCAATCGTTCTGGCATTGGAATACTGGGCATGGTCCTCACGAAAACGATTGGTCATAATAAACACCTGTAACCCTCCGGCCCGGGAGCCTTGACTGCGAATTTTTCTTGTGGCCCGAATCGCGTAGTTGGCCACGGCTTCCTCCAACTCCTCCAGTTCCTCTACCGGCTTCCCAAAAGAACGGGAGCAACATGTATTTTTCCGGGGAGGGCTGACTTCCTCCATCTCCAAGCAGGATATCCCCATAAGCTCTCGTTGCGTCCTCTCCAAGGTAACTCCCCCAATCGACCGGATCAAAGCAGAAGGTGCCTGGGAGAAATCCCAGGCATCCCGAAGGCCAATCCGGCGAAGCCGGGTACTTAACCTCCGCCCCACCCCCCAGATATCTTCAATGGTCACTCCCTGAAGTGCTGCTTGATCCTCAGGGCTTACGACCAGGCACCCTCTCTTTTTTTTCTTCGCCAACCTGTTTCCCAGTTTCGACAAAGTCTTGGTCAGGCCCAAGCCAATGGAGATGGGAATCCCCGTCCACTGCTTGACCACCTCTCGTATATGCCTGCTTAAAACCAAGGGGTTCTGGACTCCGGAAAGGTTTAAAAAAGACTCATCAATGGAATAAACCTCCAGCTCCGGAGCAAAGCGCGAAAGGACCGAAACCACACGGCGGGACATATCTCCATAAAGTTCATAGTTTGAGGAAAGAACCACCACCCCATTACGCTGACAAAGTTTTTTAATCTGGTACATCGGTGCCCCCATGGGGATACCGATCTCCTTGGCTTCATTGGAACGAGCCACCGCACAGCCATCATTATTGGAAAGGACAATGACCGGCTTACCCTCTAGTGAAGGTTGAAAAACCCGCTCACAGGAAACATAAAAATTATTACAGTCCGCAAGAGCAATCACAGGGAATGAATTACATTGGTAACCACTCCCCACAAATGAGTATCATCCTGCTCCTGAAAAGTAATTGATGGGTAGTCAGGGTTTTCCGGAACCAACCAACTTTCCCCCTTGGATTGCCGAAGCCTTTTTACGGTAAGCTCCCCATTAATTGAAACAATCACCACCTTGCCGTCGGAAGCCTCCAGGCTACGGTCCACTACCAGCAGATCTCCGTCATGTATCCCGGCCCCCAGCATGGAATCACCCCGGGCCCGTACAAAAAAAGTAGCGGTGGGCTCGCGTACCAAGTGAGTATTTAAATCAAGCACGCCCTCCGCATAATCATCTGCTGGAGAAGGAAAGCCGGCGGGCACCGCATGGCCATACAACGGAAGTTCATCCTCTCTCTGGCGAAGAAAGCGAAGAACTCGATCAATCTTACTAACTGGAATCCGTACAGGCTTCGTGCTTTCTCCGTATTGATTTGTTCCCTTCGGGCGCCCTGCCCCTTGCCGTTTACCTCCTTGGTTTACCATTCATTGAATACTGTTACATTATTCAAAAAAGGCAAGCCTGAGTCTGGAAAAAGGTTGATCCAAACCTTTCTTATTCTCGTTATCTTTTCGTGGAATCTACAAACAAATCAAATCAAATTAATCACCTTATCGTTGGGGCATCCCGCGGAATTGGAAGATCCCTCCTCGATCTGTCCATAAATACGGGACATGCAGTTTATGCCCTATCCCGCAGTCGGCCCGAGAGCATCCCCAGCGGATGCACCTGGATAGAGGGAGATGCTGGACAGCCAGAATCTTTTCTGGATCAGTTACCCGAATCTATTCATGCTCTCACTTTTTGCCCGGGAAAGGTAATTCTTGGGCCGATCAAACGCCTCAAGTCAGAGCAAATGCTTGAAGCCTACAAAACCAGTGTCCTCGATGCCTTCACCCTCGTTCAATCAATCCTGCCAAGACTAGATGGATCTATTGCCTTTCTTTCGTCAGTTGCAGCCCGTACCGGCCTGCCGAGCCACTGTGCAATTTCCGCGGCAAAGTCAGGACTGGAAGGGTTTGCGATTGCCTTGGCCGCAGATCTGGCTCCCAAGGTGCGAGTCAATGTAGTGGCCCCCACATTGACTCCGACAGCAATGGGGGTTTCCATGGTGGGCGGCGAAAAGATTATACCCATGATTGAAGAAAGGCACCCTCTTAAAAAAATTCCATCCGTGGAAGAAGTGGCAGCAACCCTAAACTTTCTCCACTCCCCTGCCGCCTCTTCCATGACTGGACAAATCTTTAAGATTGACTCTGGACTCTCACAGCTTCGACTCAATTCATGATTTTTGAAAATCCTGACTCTTCCCATAGCCCCATCCTTGTTTGGTTACGAAAAGATCTTCGCCTACGGGATCACCCTGCATTTGAAGCAGCGATTCTCGAAAAAAGACCCATTCTCCCCCTCTACATCTGGGATCCGGAAGAAGGTGGCGAATGGAGCCCGGGTGCTGCCTCCCGATGGTGGCTACACCACGCCTTACTCAGCCTTTCAAAAGATATTCAGGGCCTTGGAGGTACTCTGGTTGTAAGAAAGGGAAAAGCAGCTGAAATTCTACCCCGCATAGCCAAAGAGCATAATATCCGGAAAATTTTTTACAGCCGGGCCTACGACCCCCCAGGAATCACCACTCAGGAAGCGGTGGAGGAAGCCCTCGATGAAGCTGGTCTTGACACAGGTTCCTTTAACGCGTCCCTCCTGCAAGAGCCTTGGGAGACAAAAAATGGAACGGGGAAACCTTTTCAGGTATTTACTCCCTATTGGAGAAAATCCCGGCAGGTTATTTATCGCGAGCCCGCAGAATACGCTCCGGCCAAACTTTCTTTCATAAAGCAGCAGGAACCGGCAAGCTCAGTGGACAGCCTTGGCCTTCTTCCTGATCATTCATGGCATCAAAAACTGGAACCTCACTGGGATGTTTCCGAGGACGCAGCCCACCAGCAACTGCAGCGTACAGTGGAGGAAGTTACCCGATCCTACGCTACTCGCAGAAATCATCCTTCGGTGGATGGCACCTCCAGGCTATCCCCTTACCTGGCCTGGGGTTTAATCAGTCCGCGCCAAATCTGTAAAGCGGTGCTACAAGCAGACTCAGGCGATAGTACTCGGGGCGAAAATAAATTTCTCGTGGAAATTGGATGGCGAGAATTTTCCTATCACCTGCTCTATCATTTTCCATCTATCCCCAATCAGCCCCTGCGGGCAAAGTATGCCTCTTTCCCATGGATTGAAGACCAGGCCAACCTCCGTCGTTGGCAGTTTGGAAAAACAGGTTACCCCATGGTCGATGCGGGCATGAGGCAACTTTATGAAACCGGGTGGATGCACAATCGTGTCCGCATGGTGGTTGCTTCTTTTTTAGTCAAACACCTGCTCCTCTCCTGGAATGACGGAGCACGCTGGTTTTGGGACACATTAGTGGACGCTGATCTCGCCAGCAATACCCAGGGCTGGCAATGGGCAGCCGGGTGTGGTGCGGATGCAGCCCCGTATTTCCGTATCTTTAACCCGATCACCCAAGGAGAAAAATTTGATACCAAGGGTGAATATGCCCGCCGGTGGATCCCTGCGTTAGAACAACTTCCCAAAAAATGGATTTTTCGACCCTGGGAAGCACCAGCCGATGTTTTACAGGCAAGTGGGCTGGAGCTTGGGAAAAGTTATCCGGAGCCCTGCATCGATCATACCGAGGGCCGCACCCGTGCTCTTGCCGCCCTAGCGACACTCAAAAATATTCAGTCATGATTTCTTTTTCCGCATGAGCACGGCACTTGTCTGGTTTCGCAAAAGCCTTCGCCTTGAAGATAACCCCGCTCTTACTGAGGCCTGCAACAATGGCTCCATTTCCTCCCTCTTACCCATCTTTATTATTGATCCGAAAATTGTGGGACAAGATTTTCAAAAATACAGCCCGAACCGAACCCTGTTTTTATTGGAATGCTTAGGTGATCTCGATCAACAGTTACGAAAAAATCACAACTCTCAACTTTTTATTTTTCAGGGAAATCCCTCAACAATCCTTCCCTCTCTGTGCTCCACTCTGGATCCCTCCCCTGAGCTTATATCAACTGAGTATTGTTCCGAGCCCTGGGGCTTACAGCTCAGTCAAGAATTGGAAAAAGAATTCCCCCGGAAAGCATGCAATGTAGACATCTCTTTTCATAAAGAGTCTTACACCATCCTGGATATCGAAAAGACTATAACTGCAACCGATTACAAGGAGCCCAAGTCTATGAAAGATATTGATAGAATCTTTGCCTCCACTTTTGGCAAGGACGAGGCTGGCTTCTTTCGGATTCCCGATACCCTTCCCGCCCCCAAGAAACTTCCACCACCCCCGGGACAATTCGAACCGGATAATCTATCGTTTCCTGACTTTAGGTTTTTCACCTATGCAACTCTCCGGGATCATCTGCAAAGCTCCAGCCTACTGGGTACCTCCGAAAACCATGCCCACTTCAAAGGAGGGGAAACCGAAGCCCTTCTCCGTTTACAACGAAAAGTCTCAACTCAAAAGGATTTTGTAAACTCTTTCAGGAAGCCAAAATCAGTATCGACCAACCTTTTGGATAATCCGCTTGAGCCAAGCACAACAGGATTATCGCCTTACATAACCACCGGATGTTTATCTGCACGCAAGCTTTGGAAAGAAGTGGAAGCCTGCAATCGTATCGGCCCTCATTCTCCCCCGCCTGAATCCCTGCATGGCCAATTACTTTTCCGGGAAATGTTTTACCTGCTTTCCAGATCCGTTGAAAACTGGGACCAAGATGACACCAACCGCATGTGTAAAAATATAAAGTGGGGCGATTATGACAAAGGTAAGATGACTGCCTGGGAATCGGGTCAAACCGGATTCCCCTTGATCGACGCCTTCATGAGGCAGCTTGACACAACTGGCTGGATGCACCACCTCGCCCGGCATGCGGTTTCCTGCTTTCTTACCCGTGGGCAGCTGTGGCAGCACTGGAAATGGGGCAGGGATATTTTTGAAAGAAAACTTTTAGACAGTGACTGGGCCTTAAACAATGCGAACTGGTTATGGCTTTCGGGGGTGGCTCCGTTTTCCATGCCCTATTTTCGTCTCTACAACCCCTGTCCCGCTGGCAAATCCAGCTTAAATGTGGAGACAGAAGATGTAAGCTTTATCAAACATTGGGTGCCGGAATTAAAGGACTATCCTCCCAAATTTATTTTCGAACCCCACCTCGCCCCTTTGTCCATCCAAAAAGCAGCGGGCTGTATGATTGGGAAAGACTACCCCGCACCTATTGTGGACCGGAAGGAAAGTGCCCGAGAAAATCTCAGTCGGTTTAAGCAAAGCCTGGCTTTTTGATCCTCCCTAAAACAGCAAGAGGTTCCCATCTTCATCCATCTTTACATCCGAGCTTAAGACAATATCCTGCATCCCTGCGTAAGCACGAATTACTTCCAAGGTATCGACTTCCTCCGGCCTTTTATCTTTGCGCCAGCGATGAATCCGGGGGAAACGTAAAGCCACTCCAGACTTATGACGGCCTGAACTTTGAGCCCCCTCAAATGCCACTTCAAAAACAAGCCCAGGCTTCACCCCTCGAACAGGACCGTACTTCCCGGTAATATTTTTTCGTATATAACGGTCGACCTCGACTATTTCTTGTTGAGTTAAACCCGAATACGCTTTGGCCACCGTGACTAAATTACCAGTGTCGTCAAGGACCGCCAAGGTGTAATCGGTGTACATATTAGCTCTTTTCCCATGACCCAACTGGGCACTGACCACAACCATGTCTGCCAGGAAGGGGTCCACTTTCCATTTATACCATGAGCCCTTCACCCGTCCACATTCATAGGGAGACACCTTTCTTTTCAGCATAAAGCCTTCTACCCCTCGCTCCCTTGCCTGTTGACGAAGTTTAGCCAACTTCTCCCACCCCGAAGCCTCCACGGTCTCCGACAAGCCCAAGGGCAGGTGTCGGGGAATTTTTGCAAAAACATCTTCCAGTAAAGCCCTCCTCTTTGACAGTGGCTTTGTCCGCAGGTCTTCCCCGTTCAACCGCAGAAGGTCATAGGCGTGAAATCGAACAGAGTCTTTTTTCAAGATACCAGGGCCCGGATTTTTTCTACCCAATCTTTTTTGAAGGCGGGCAAAGGAGCGAAGCCCTTCGCGGCCCCAGGCTAAAATCTCACCGTCCAAACATACATCCTGAGGCAAGTGGGGCAGGCATTCGGTCAATTCCGGAAAGCTTTCCTCAATAGATTCTTCCCCTCGGGACCAAATCATTCCTCGCCCTCCTCCCAAGGAAAGAAGCTGGGCACGAATCCCGTCCCATTTCCATTCCACCTGCCATTCGTCTACGGGACCCAGCGTATCAACTTTTTCCTGCAAAGGAGATGCCAGGCAGAATGGGTAAGGCTTCCTAAGGTGCTTATCCCCATCTCCAGCGGGAGCCATTACATCCTCAAACGAAGTGTCTTCCCAGCTCCAGTCCCCGGCAAGACTTTGGGCGATCACTGCAGGCTCGACCCCACCCACCCGTGCCAAGGCTTTGCATAAATTTCCCTTGGAAACTCCCATTCTAAAGCCGCCTGTTACCAATTTATGAAAGGGTAACATCTCAAAATGTGATAAATTTTCCCACGCATCGAAAAGTAAAAGTTTCCTCTCTGCGGTATCTTTTCCCCGCAACGGTAGTAAATAATTCCGAATGGTGGAGTCCAGACTACCCGCTTTTGACTTTAACGGGTTTGCCACCAGCAAAGTTATGGTTTCAGCTAAGTCACCAACCTTTTCGTGAGAATCCTCAACAAGCCATAGTGGTAATCCACATCTTTGAGCAGCAAAAGAGCGTAACTCTCCTGTCTTAATGATTCCCTTTATCCGGTTTCCGGCTAAAAACCAGCTCACCCAAAGGGAGTCCTCAGGGGGAGCCTCTTCAAAATAGGTCACAAGCCGATCAATCCGGTCATTGGTTTTAGTGAGGTTATCCAAGTCATGGAAAAGTTGGGAGAATAACTTCATTCCTCTTCCTCCCCTCTCACTGTGGCACCTTCCAACACAGATGCATCTTTACCTTTTTCCTTTAAGAAACGAACCAGGGCATCACCATTGCCATGGGTAAGCAGAATTTTGCCTGCACCGGTCCCGTCTATCACCTCTAACAAGCCGGGCCAATCCGCATGATCGGAGAGTACAAAACCGCGATCTAAGTTGCGCCTTCTTTTTGCCCCCCGAATCGACATCCAACCGGAAGCAAATCCCTTCTTTGCCCTTTTTATCTTCCGAACCCAGGTAGAATCCTCTACGGCGGGCGGGGCAATAACCAGGCTCGATGAAAATTCGTAGTCGCCACCCTTTTCAATCTTTTGTAGCTCAGGGAATTTCACCCCCGCTTGCCTGTAGTAATCCAAAAATGGGTGAATGGCGTTATGAACAAAAACAGGCCGGCCCTCGGTCTTCAGCCCAGCGAGGACTCTCTGGGCTTTTCCCAGTGAGTAAGCAAATAAAAGGGAAGGGTTTTCATCTTTAGCATTGTCTTGCCACCACTCATTTATTTCCTGATGTACCAAGCCCTCATCCATCCATCTGTAAACCGGGAGCCCGAAGGTACATTCGGAAATAAACCCATGGCAAGGAATGATTTCAAAAGCCTCACATGTCCGGTCTGCCTGCGGCTTGTAATCCCCGCTTACGACCCAAACCTCTCCCTTCACTTCCACCCGCACCTGGGCAGAACCCAAGATATGACCGGCTGGGTGAAGAGACACCGAAGCCGAACCCATCCTGACCTTTTCTCCAAAAGGAACCGACTCGATTTTAGCCTTCTCACCTAGCCTGATTTTCAAAAGAGGCTGACAGGAATCCGAACACAAATAACGCTGATGGCCTGCCCGGGCATGATCGCTGTGGGCATGAGTGATTACAGCACGATCCACTTTTCCTCGAGGATCAATATAAAAATTACCTGCGGGGCAGTAGATACCCTCACGCCTATTCTCCAAAACATTACCCATTTATATCCTTACCAATTGATTAAGCTTTGGGAATATCACAAACCCAAAAAGAAAGACTGCGGTCAAGACTGGTAATTATTAAATCTTTCGACCCTTATTAATTCTATTTAAAAAAAAGTTTCGAATGATCTTCTTTGAACTGACCCCCGTTATATTGGTTGTTATGGTAAGCAAAAAATCAAACTATAGTTCTGACAGCTTAGATCCTGTCGGACGCTTTATATCCGACAGGTCACGCATGGCACCTCCGACAAAAGAAGAGTGCGATCAACTTTTCTGCGATATGCACAAAGGCTCCGATGAAGCTCGTAAAGAACTTATCGAAAGACACATCCGCCTTGTTGCCTCGATTGCCCTGAAATTCAGGCAAACCAATGTATCGATGGAAGATATTATGGCAGAAGGCATTCAGGGTCTGGTGCTTGCCCTAGACAAGTTTGACCACACCCGTGGCATTAAATTGAGTACATACGCTGCCTGGTGGATTCGCCAAAGAATACAGCGCCTGATTGGCAAAATGTCCGGTGCCGTTGCCATCCCTCATGATGTTTCCCAAGGCAAAAGAAAAGAAAATCTCGTAAAGTCCCAACTCCAAGTGGAACTTGGACGAAATCCCACTGAAGAAGAGGTCACTCACGCCCTCGGGACAGATCGGAATTTATCCAACCGGGTCAAGTTTGCCCCAGGTTCTACGCTCTCTTTGGACGAACCACTCGGTGAAGACTCAGACCAGACGCTGGGAGATGTCATTTCCGAGGAAGAAGAACTTTCCCAATCGTATCGTGAGGATGGTTCCCTTTCGGACGACATCAAGGTTGCCCTCAGTTTCTTAGACCAGAGAGAGAAAAAAGTGCTGAGTATGCGGTTTGGTATCGGTGCGGACGATTCCATGAAATTGGATGATATTGCTGAGGTCTTAAATGTTTCCGGAGAAAGGGTTCGCCAACTTGAATCCCTCGGCCTTCGCAAACTGCGGGCGGTCCTCATGCAAAATGGTAAAATTGATTTTCGGCAGCTAGATAAGCTTGTAAGTACAGAAATTCGTGGCAAAACCAAAATGAGTCCTTTAGAGTTGTCTCTCGTCTTGGACTCTGCTGCGTAAATATGTCTTTTTCTATATCTAAATGGGTATGTCCCCCACCTGAAATATCAACTGAGCCTGATGATCTTAGCAACAAGGTCGAATGGTTTCGTTGTTTGCCTTTCATCGTCATCCATGTCTTGGCTGTATCGGCCTTTTTTTACCCGGTTACCCTCTACTGCATTCTTCTGGCGGTGGCTTCCTACAGCCTTCGGATGTTTACTATCACTGCTTTTTACCACCGCTACTTTTCCCATCGTTCGTTCAAGACAGGAAGAGTGGTACAATTTATAGGAGCTTTTATTGCCTGCAGCTCAGGCCAAAGAGGCCCTCTATGGTGGGCAGCCCATCACCGCCGACACCATCGTCACTCAGACACAGACCAAGATATCCATTCCCCTCATGCTAAAGGTGTATTCTGGAGCCACACCCTTTGGTTTATGACCGATTATGCTGTTCCGACCCTGCTCAAAGAAATCCCAGACTGGCTCAAATTTCCTGAGCTAAGATTCATCAACCGTTTTGATTGGATCCCAGTTTTGGTTCTGGGCTATGGATGCTACCTTTTAGGATCATGGGATTGGTTTTATTCCGTTACCGGCTTGAATGGCTTATCCACCTTCATTTGGGGTTTCTTGGTTCCCACCGTCTTCCTGTATCATGCCACCTTTGCGGTTAATTCAATATCACATCTGTTTGGCAAAAAGAGATTTGATACGGGGGATGAGAGTAGGAACAACAGTTTAGTCGCCTTCCTGACCTTCGGCGAAGGCTGGCACAACAACCACCACTTTTTTCCAGGATCGGCAAGACAGGGTTTCTTCCCAGGCGAGATTGATATCACCTATTATGTTTTGAAACTCATGTCCTTTCTCGGGCTTGTCCATGACCTGCGGCCAGTACCCGCCTGGGTAAAGGAAAAAGCCCAATCTTAATTTCCCCCACTTCCTGTCCTTGAAAATCGCAATCGTGGGCTCTGGTATATCCGGGCTGGCCTGCGGGTTGTTACTTGAAAAAGAACACGATGTCACGGTCTTTGAAGCGGATGATAAACCGGGGGGACATGTAAACACTGTAGGAGTCAAAGGAAAGACCGGCGAGTACCAGGTAGACACCGGATTCATTGTCTTTAACCACGAAAATTATCCGAATTTTGTCAGACTGCTTGATTACCTGGGCGTAGAATCCCAACAAACCCGAATGGGGTTTTCAGTAAAATCAGAAATTCATGACCTTGAATACAGTGGAGAATCCCTGAAGGGCTTATTGGGGAATTCCAGGAACATACTCGACTGGAAACATTGGGGGATGATTTTGGATATCTTATCCTTTCACAAAAAGGCAAATGCCCTTGATGACCCGAATGAAACCGTCGACGAATTTATTTCAAGAAATCGTTTGGGTCGGCGTTTCAAAGAATTGTTTCTGCTCCCTTTAGGTTCAGCCTTGTGGTCTTGCTCCACCCGGAAATTTGGTCAATTCCCGATGGAATTTGTGGCGGATTTTCTATCCAATCACCAAATGCTCCAGGCAAACAACCGACCGGTTTGGCGGGTTTTAAAAGGAGGCTCGCGTACCTATGTCGATAAAATTGTCAAGATCATGGGGCCAAGATTAAGACTGGGTACCCCCATTCAAAAAATCACCCGGCAGCAAAACCGGGTGCAAATCAGCCTGCCGAACGGGGGTGAGGAGGAATTTGATGAGGTCATTCTTGCCTGCCATGCCGATCAATCCCTTAAACTCATCCACTGCCCCCATGCCGAAGAAATAGATTTACTGGAAGCATTTCCTTATGAAGCCAACTTGGTAACCCTTCACTCCGATGAATCGGTTTTACCGGTTCGCCAATCCGCAAGAGCCAGCTGGAATGCTTTATTGACCAAGGATAAACAGGAACAGGCCATTGTCACTTATGACATGAATATTTTGCAAAGCCTTCCAACCGATGAGCCTTTTTGTGTATCCCTTAATCAAAAAGATACCATTGCCCAAAGTAAACATTTGCAGGATTTTCATTTTTCTCACCCCACCTTCCACCCCGGTAGAAAAAAGGCCCAGTTCAGGCACCAAGAATTTATCCGCCGTGACGGGATCTCCCTTTGTGGAGCTTACTGGGGGTATGGTTTTCACGAAGATGGCTTGAAAAGTGGACTGAATGTGTGCAAGGCTTTCGGGGCTTCCTTACCATGAAGAGCTCACTTTATTTTGGAAAAGTCTTACACCACCGCCTTGCACCCAAAGTACACCATTTGAATTACAAGGTCTACATGGCTCACCTTTTTCTGGACGAGCTGGATAATGTATTCAGCGGGCGATACTTTTGGTCGGTCAACCGTTCCAATATCTCCAGTTTTCAGAGAGCAGACTATCATCGCCCCGAAATAAATTCCCTTGAAAAAGCGGTACGGGATACCTTCCGCGAACAGCTAGGCCAAGACCTCAAAGGTAAAATTTCCGTCCTCACCCATTTACGAACCTTCGGCTACTGCTTTAACCCGGTAACTTTTTATTATTTATGGGATGAAGACTTCACCATACCCCGAGCAGTCTTAACGGAAATCACCAACACTCCCTGGGGTGAAAGGTATGCCAAGTCCTTTCTATGGGATGACTCCGATTCAAAAAAATCCCAACACCTCTTTCGTAAAGAATTTCATGTATCCCCATTCAACGGTATGGATGTCGACTATGACTGGCGTTTTCAATGCCCAGCCCAAAAAGTAAAAGTAGATATGTACCTCAAACAGAAAGGGGAACTCTTTTTCTCCGCCCACTTACATCTGCAACGCAAATCTCTGTCGGCTTTAAATTTGTGTTGGGCTCTTACCCGGTTCCCCTTTATAACCCTCAAAATCACTTGGGCTATATACTGGAATGCATTTCTTTTATGGCTTAAAGGATGTCCTTTCTATCCTCACCCTAAGCACGCAGTGTCGAGTTCATGAATATGCAAACAACCCCCAAAAACAATCCATCTTCTTCCGGATCATTTGCTGGGCAATGCTGTGGTTTTTTTGAAAAAATTTTCATCCGGCAGTTTCGCTCTGCTTCCCAAGGTACTCTCACCTTATCAACCAGCACCCATCACCATAAGCTCGGGAATAAGGCCACGCCTGGCATGGAAGCTGAAGTTTCAGTAACCAACCCTTCTTTTTTCCGCAAAGCTTGCCTTGGGGGCTCACTCGGGGTTGCTGACAGTTATGCAGAGGGTGACTGGGAAACTCCTGATCTCGTATCCGTTTTTAGGTTTTTCCTCCAAAACCAAGAGGTCATGGATGGCATGGAGGGAGGCTGGGCCACTCTCCTCAATAAAATTGCCCACTTAAGTTATAAAATCAGCCAGCGAAATACCCTGCAAGGTAGTCGTAAGAACATTGCCTTGCATTACGACCTGGGTAATGACTTTTACGAGTTGATGCTGGACCCAACTATGACTTACTCCTGCGGTATTTTCGACACTGATCAATCAACTCTCGAGGAAGCATCCCTGGCGAAGTACGACCGTATCATCGATCAGCTCAAAATCGAGCCTCACCATAAAATCCTAGAAATCGGCTGTGGCTGGGGTGGTTTTGCCCAAAGACTTGCAGAAAAAACAGAAGCCCACCTGACCGCTACCACCATTTCACACCGCCAGTTTGAATATGCCCGGAATAGACTGGCGGATCACTCCAAGGTCGAAGTCATCCAAGAAGACTACCGTAACCTTTCCGGAACCTTTGACCGTATCGTCTCCATTGAAATGATTGAGGCCGTGGGGCATGAGTACCTGCCCACCTACTTTTCTAAAATCTCTCAGTTACTTGCCAAGGATGGGGCAGCCATGATCCAGGGCATTACCATGCCCGACCACCGATATGGCCAGTATCTCAAGGAGGTGGATTATATTCGCACCCGCGTATTCCCTGGGAGTTGTGTACCTTCTGCCTCCGCCATGATTGAGGCTGCGGTGAAAAAATCAGATCTCCGCCCTGCGGGCTTATTCGATTTTGGTTATCACTATGCAAGAACACTAAGGGAATGGAGGTTGCGCTTTCTCGAAAATGAAAAGCAAATTGAAAAACTCGGCTATGATGATCATTTCCGCAGGGCTTGGGTGTACTACCTCTGTTATTGTGAGGCTGGATTTGAGGAAGGATACACCGGCGACATACATCTTCTTTTGACTAAGCCAAGTTGCAAAGTAGGACGGGGATTTAACTGATGCAGAAAAAACATAATATTTTGGTCGACATTATCCTCTTTCAACTCGCCTGGTTTGCATGCGTGCTTTCATCGGTAAGCCCCTTCCCTGTTCCTCTTCCATTGCTCGGATCATTTTTTGTTCTGGTACGCTCTGCCTATACGCAAGGTCTCCCCCGGCTCCTTCCTTTTGTTGTGAGCTGTTTAGTTATGGGGTTGGTGGGGGATGCCTGTCTCGTTTACCTTGGCTTTATTAATTTTTCAGACTATCCCTCAATTTTTGGAGTTCCTTTTTGGATGCTCTTACTTTGGCTGAATTTCGGTCTCATGCTTCACCCACTTTTCGAATGGTTTCTTAATCACCGGTGGAGGTGTCTTTTGGGGTTTTCCCTTGGAGGTGCCCTGGCTTACTACTCGGGCCACAAATTTGGGGTATTGAGCTTTGAGCAGGGTTGGCATTCCGGTTTGGCTGTGGCAATCGAATGGGGGCTTGCAAGCTTTGTTTTCCGCCACCTCCACCTCAAAATTAATAAAGAAAGAACCATATCATGACTACCCTTGAATATCTTATATATGGTCAGGCCGGATGCTCCATTGTGATGTTTATAGGTTGGGCAGTTGCCATTAAAATTAAAAATGCCTCGTATGTGGATGTTTTATGGGCTTATGGAGTCGGGATATTGGGACTGTATTTCCTGACCTCCCAATCAAGTGGATGCGACCCGGGGCGCCTTGCCCTGTTTCAAGGGCTCGTGGGGGTGTGGTCAATTCGTCTGGGAACCCACTTGCTTCGGAGGTGTTGGGGGAAACCGGAAGATGCCCGCTATACATATCTCCGGGAGTACCTTGGTAAGAACGCGAACTTCGGACTTTTTTGTTTTTTTCAGGTGCAAGCTTTTTGGACAGTCCTCTTCGCTTCTCCTTTCCTTATTTTAGTAAAGAATCAGACCCCTCTCGGGTTTTGGGATCATATCGGGGCGATCATTTGGATCCTTGGCTTTATCGGCGTGAGCCTTGCAGACAAACAACTTCGTACCTTCAAATCCCAACCGCAACGATCTCGTAAAGAAGTTTGTAACTCTGGCTTATGGAAGTACTCGAGGCATCCTAATTATTTTTTTGAATGGGTTTTATGGCTTGGCTACATTCCCTTGGGTGTCCATGCGGACGGATGGTTATGGCTGTTTCTGATCCCGCCAGTCCTTTACCTGTTTCTCACCAAAATTACCGGAATCCCCTTTGTGGAAGCCCGCAAACTTGAAGTGAGTGGAGAAGCGTACCGGTCCTATGTCGAAAACACCTCTTCCTTTTTTTTAAAACCTCCCCGTACAAAATAATTGATCATGAGTCTTACTGATATCTTCATCGAATATTCTGAGCTCGGCCTTGTCCCCGACTTCCTGATTCGGGCCGGCATTCGCACCCTATGCCGTAAAAGGCTAAAGCAATGCCATGCCAATGATTGTGAAGCCAACGCACGACTCACCGAAGAGTACATGCAATCGGTGGACGCATCGCCCCTGGCGGTTCTAACCGAAAAAGCAAATGAGCAACATTATGAGGTTCCCGCCGGTTTTTATAAGAATGCCCTGGGAGAAAATTTAAAATATAGTTGCTGCTACTTCGAGCCACTAGTGAGCGATCTGAGCATTGCAGAGTGCCGGGCTCTTGAACTGACCTGTGAACATGCTGATCTTCAGGATGGTCAAAATATTCTAGAACTAGGCTGTGGGTGGGGATCCTTATCCCTTTGGATGGCCAAGCATTTCCCGCAAGCCAAAATTACATCCGTCTCCAACTCCCACTCTCAACGCGAATATATTACGAAGCAAGCCAGGGAAAGAAAACTTGGCAACCTCGAGGTCATTACAGCCGATGTAAATACTTTGGATCCAGGAGATTCTTATGACCGAGTGGTTTCGGTTGAAATGTTTGAACATGTCCGTAACCATCGGAATTTATTCAAACGCATTCATTCTTGGCTTAAACCCAATGGAAAGCTTTTCACCCATGTCTTTTGCCATCGCTCCACCCCCTACCCCTTTGAAGTTGAAGGCGAGGACGACTGGATGTCCAAGCATTTCTTTAGTGGTGGCACGATGCCTTCCGACGAATTATTCCTCAGGGTTTCCGGAAAAATGGAATTGGAAAGCCGATGGCGTTGGTCAGGGGAGCATTATGCCAAAACCTCGGAGTGCTGGTTAGAAAATATTGACCGGAAACGGGACGAAGTCGTGAAACTATTTACCCAGGATATGGCTCCCAAAGAAGCACAAAGAACTTTTCACCGATGGCGTATTTTCTTCCTCGCTTGTGCGGAAACCTTTGGTTTTGCAAATGGGCAAGAATGGTGGGTAAGCCACTACCTTTTTCGAAAAGCTTAGGTTGTGGTGCGTCTAGGACGACTCCTGCTTATCCCCTAAAAAGAAAACCACCGGATCTCCTTGGGATTTAAGCAGGGCAAGGACCGCATAAATTCCACTAACAAGATTTCCTCCAAGGAGTATGGCCACCGCCCAGCCAAGCTTCACCCCGGGGCAACATTCTCGGTACCAGACCCAACCGATAAAGAAGAAAAATCCCACATAGACATCAAACAAGGAAACAATACCCCAAGGATTTCTCATGAGTGCCCCTCCATCTTCCCAAAAGTCCCCGAACATAAACCCATATGCCAAAGCACCTGCCATGACCAAAGTCAAAGTGCCAAGAAATAGTAGGGCCATTTTCATGCCCATGGCTGGATACGGTTAGGAACTTGCCGAAGCGAGAGCCTGATCAATATCGGCAAGGATATCATCAATGTGCTCAATCCCGATAGAAAGCCGCACCATTTCCGGAGGAATGCCCCCCGCTCTTTGCTGTTCTTCATTCAACTGCGAATGGGTAGTAGTCGCCGGATGGATCGCCAGAGACTTAGCATCCCCAACATTCGCGAGGTGCGAAAGCAGTTGAAGGCTGTCGATAAACTTTGGACCGGCTTCGGCTCCACCCTTGATACCAAACACAACCATCGAGCCCCCCTTCCCTTTGAGGTATTTCTCATTCAGGGAATACATCGGGTCACTTTCCAATCCGGGGAAACGCACCCATTCAACCGAAGGGTGATCTTTTAAATGCTTGGCCACGGCCAGAGAATTTTGACAATGTCGTTCCATGCGCAAGGGAAGTGTTTCGATGCCCTGCAAAAATTGCCAGGAATTATCCGGCGATATACAGGCCCCGAGGTTGCGAAGTGGAACGGTTCGCATTCTCAAAATAAACGCGAGAGGTGCCAAGGGCTCGGGTAAATCATGCCCCCAACGCAATCCGTGATAACTGTTATCAGGCTCATCATAGAGAGGGAATTTTCCATTTTTCCAATTAAATTTTCCTGAATCGACAACCACGCCGCCAATACCATTCCCATGACCGCCCATCCATTTCGTCAAAGAATGAATAACAATCGATGCCCCGTGCTCAATTGGGTTTGTCAGGTAAGGCGTGGAAAAAGTACTATCCACAAGTAAAGGAATCCCATGATCATCCGCCACATTCGCTATCCCTTTAATATCGGCCACATCTAAGCCAGGGTTACTCACGGACTCACAGAAAAGGGCTTTGGTTTTGTCGGTGATCGCGGCTGCAAAATTAGCTGGATCCTTTGGGTCAACAAACTTCACCTTAATTCCAAACTTGGGAAGGATATCATTAAACTGGGTGTAGGTTCCACCATAGAGATTATTGGCGGAAATAATTTCATCCCCTTCCTGGGCGATGTTAATAATGGAATAAAAAACCGCACTCGTACCGGAAGCGATACCCAAGGCAGCCGCTCCCCCTTCCATAGCTGCAACGCGCTGCTCAAGCACATCCGTCGTCGGATTCATCAGACGGGTGTAAATATTACCAAGTTCGCGCAGACCAAAAAGATTGGCCGCATGCTCTGTATCATTAAAAACAAAGGAACTGGTTTTGTACAAAGGAACTGCACAGGCATTGGTCGTGGACTCGGGCTGATAACCCGCATGAAGGCATTGCGTTTCTAATTTCATTTTTCTAAAATTATACGGTTTTAAAGGCGTGTTGAGGGTAAAGGATTTTGAGGTTGGGGAATTTTTAAGCAAAATCAACCTTTTATCCTTTCTTAACTATAACCGCAACCCACTTCCTTGTCATAATAAGGGGCACTGGCACCAATAAAAACTTTACCGCAAAAATAAAGAGAGCCTCAGCAAAAACTGAGGCTCTCTAAGGCTTTGTTTAAGTCTAGGACTGAAACAGGTTAATAATGATCATTTTATTAAATCTAAGTCAAATAATTCTGAAAATAATCAACCCATTTCTCGAATCCTTGCTATTTGCTCAAGAAATTTCTCCTTTTACATATTTGATAGGCTTTTTTCAGCTTCGTCATCAAGTTACTCTTGACCTGAAAGCATGATAAGATAAAAAAAAAATCAATAATGACCATCTTTAAATACTTAATCCCCTTGCTGATAGCACCTATTCTATCAATCGCAAAAACTGCAAATATCAAAGCCTACGGCTTGCAGATCCAACTTGAACCCACGACTACATCATACGGCACAAGCGTTTACTTCAGTACTTATGACGGTAATAGTGGGAGTCCATTAGGATTAAGCAGCTATATCTCCAATGGAGAATTCAAGCCTCAGTCAAGGGGTTCGAGTGTATTTGTCGCTGATTACGCGGCAAGCGATGGTTATAGCATACAGGAATACGGGACCGTAAGCTTAAACATACCGAGTGAAGACTTGGATAACAATGGGGTACACGATTGGTTGCAAAAAGAAAATAGTGTGAATAAAAATGTATCTGGTTCAACGACATTACATTGGGTTGAAAGTGGATGGCAGACAGGTAACTATTCAATTTCTGGAACTTTGTACCGGGCATCAGGGGCAACCTCTGGAACTTATTCTTTTACTCTTTCCTATGGTGAATATTCCTCTTTGATCAATGGCAAGTTTTATCTAAGTTATTATGAAGGCACATTGGATTACGAAAATGAGTCTTTTACAACTACGCTGGAAACCCAAGGGTCAGATGGAGTAAACTACTCGCTAACTGGCAACTCCACCTACTCAGTAAATTCCTCAAGTCAGCTTATTTTAAATCAAACCACATTTACTAGCACGGCAGGAAATGTGGTAATGAAAACAGCGACTCTCAGTCCGGATGGCAGCACATTTTCAGGGGAACTTGAACTGTATGATGGTGAGCCTGATACCAGTTGGGCTGATTACACAGACTGGTACCTTGAAATTGTGGATACAAACGATGAGGATCAGGATGGAATCCCTGACCTTGTCGATTCTAGTGTAAAATCCCTTACAACCGGGAAAGTTGAACTGAATGGATGGAATTATCATGCATGGCCATGGGTGTTCTCCGCCACTTTTGACAATTGGTTCTATTACGCAAACTCATCCAACGGATTGCAAACCGTATGGAGTAACTATCACAAGCAATGGTATTATTGGGATCAGGGAAGCCAAAACTGGTCCACCGGGGCTAATTAATTCGGGGATCTTCCAGATTCTCTACCCATTCTCTTCAGGAGAAAACAGGCTACTACTTTAAGTAGTTCTTTACTTTTCAAAAAAGGTCGGCCTTGAAGTTTTGGTCGACTGGGTTTCCCTTTTTAGTGACCAACCACATTTCCGGAATACTGCTTACTCCATGTTTTTCAGCCAGAACTATTGCCCCCACCCTTTAACGTCAAAGAACTGAGACCACAGCATATCATTTTGCCTGCTAAAGGTTTGGTGTTTTACCCGTTCACTGTCCAAAGAAATACCAATAAGCTCAAATCCTTTAGGGTGCAGTTTTTTGTAAGTTTTTTAAGGTCAGGAAGGACTGCATGCAAAGTCCACACCAAGTTGCCCAAAAAACTAACAAGACTGCCTTACCTTTTCACAAAATCGGTGACGAGGAAGGCAGAAGGATAACCGAGACCGTCTGCCGTACTCGACAGGCGACAATACTAGATCACTTAAAATCGGGAAATTATGCCCTAAGTCCGGCTAAAGCCGCATGCTTGACCACATTTTCAACGGAAATACCCAGTTCTTTCAGGACGGTGTCGCCAGGGGCTGAAATCCCAAAACGGTCAATGCCTACAACCACTCCGTCCAACCCAACATATTTCCTCCAAAGATCAGTCACACCAGCTTCAACCGCAAGGCGGTTACGGCAGGAATTTGGTAATACGGCTTCCCGGTAATCTGCATCCTGACGGTCAAACCTCTCCATGCAAGGAATAGAGATGACTCGTACTGTGGAACCTAACTGGTCCGCTGCCTCCAAAGCCACGGACAACTCGCTTCCCGAAGCAAGCAGGATTAATTCAAGCTCACCTTCCTCTTTTCTTGCAATGTATCCACCCTTCAACACTCCATTTCTTCGGTCTTCCACAGAGATCGAGGTCAAGTTAGGTACATTTTGCCGGGTAAGAATAAGGCCGGTAGGACCATCGGTACGCTGCAAAGCCGCCACAAATGCACCTGCGGTTTCCTCCGGGTCAGCTGGTCTAATAATATCAAGGTTTGGAATAACCCGAAGCCCACTTGTCGTTTCCACCGGCTGATGGGTTGGTCCGTCTTCACCGACCGCGACAGAATCATGGGTCCAGATATGAAAGATTGGTAGGTTGGTCAGGGCTGATAAACGAACAGATCCTCTCATATAATCAGCAAAAACCGCAAAAGTAGCCCCAGATGGTCGGAAAATACCATAATACCCGATCCCGTTCACAATCGCCCCCATGGCATGCTCACGAATACCAAAAAGTAGATTGCGCCCCCCGTGATTATCTTTGGTGAAATCACCAACATCCTTGATGTAATTTTTGGTGGAGCCATGCAAGTCTGCGGAGCCACTCACTAACAGAGGCATCGCTTTTGCCAAGTCATTAATGATCTGGCTGCCTGCAGCCCGGGTAGCCACCTTGGCGTCCTCAGGGAATACCTGCACCTGATCCATGAGATCGGCTGGAACTTCTCGGTTAATGCCCGAGGCTAGCAGGGAAGCTTTTTCTGGGTTTGCATCCTGCCAAGCCTGAAAGGTTGCATCCCATTGTTTGCGATTTTCAACATGTTTGGCTTTGCGTTGCGAAAAGAAAGCCCGGACCTCTTCAGAGACATAAAATGGTTCAGCAGGTAACCCCAAGCCTTCCCGGGCTGTAGCAGCAAACTTGGCTCCACCTTCCCCATGCCCACCAGGAGTACCTGCAACTTCCTCAATCCCCTTAGCAATAATTGTTTTAACTTCAATAAAAGTGGGACCCTTGGAATTGGAACGGGCCCGGGCAAGGGCACCAGATATTGCCTGTAAATCATGGCCATTCTCTACCCTTTCAACCGTGAAACCGTAGGATGCAAACCGATCGCTTACACTTTCACTTTGGGAGGCATCTGCCATTGCATCCAAGGTTACATCATTGGAGTCATAAATGATGGTCAGGTTGTCAAGGGCAAGGTGCCCAGCGAGAGAAGCCGCTTCTGCCGCAACCCCTTCCTGCAGGCAACCATCTCCAGCCAGAGCGACCACTTGATGATTAAAAATTTCATGCTCGGGAGTGTTAAAATGAGCGGCCGACATTTTAGCTGCCATCGCCATGCCCACGGCATTGCCAATTCCCTGACCCAGCGGTCCGGTGGTACATTCGACACCTGGGGTTTCCATGAATTCTGGATGCCCCGGGGTTTTACTGTGTAATTGACGAAAGTTTTTCAACTCCTCCATCGGAAGGTCGTAGCCTGCCAAGTGTAACCAACCATAAAGAAACATACTTCCATGACCTGCGGATAATACAAATCGGTCACGGTTGATCCATTGGGCATCTGTGGGATCCATCTTTAAATCGTCCCCAAATAAAACAGCTCCGACTTCGGCGGCTCCCAAAGGTAAGCCCAAATGTCCGGAACTGCATGCGTGAATGGCATCGATCGCCAAGCCTCTTGCCTGGTCTGCTGCTGATTGAAGGATTTCTTGATTTTGCATAACTAAATTTTAGAAGGGTGAAGAATTGATTTTAATTTTCTTTGAAGATCGAGAGGTTGGTATCAAACAAGTGTTCGCCTACTCTTGGTAAATGACATCATTGGAACTCAATTCAATCATATTTTCACCTGGAGTCACTTCCACCTCTTTGGACCAGATAGTGATTTGATTAGTTACATCATCTTTTTCAATACCAATCAAGTAATACTTATCCGAAGGCTTAATTCCCTGTACCGTAGCTTGACCAAAAGCATCCGTTCTGGTTTTACCCACTTTTGCCTGCAGTAAAATAGACTTGA
>ERZ807291.1573-NODE-1573-length-36569-cov-5.758969_pt1 | contig 36569 bp, 34 predicted proteins | sample MGYA00521257_ERZ807291 | MGnify/ENA primary metagenome ERZ807291 (study PRJEB31413, sample SAMN03169783) | marine metagenome | biome: Marine; feature: Water; material: Subsurface seawater | place: North Sea | collected 2011-04-28 | depth 1 m m ...
CCAGAAATGATCGAACACCCCCCCGAGCCCATCGAGCAGGAGACTGCGCCGGTTGCTACCTTGCGTCCTTCAGAAGGCGTAGAGCGACGAGAGAATACGCCTCAGCAAGGCGAGATGCCGTTCGCCATTGTTATGGGCGAGGCCATGACGGAGCTGCCCAAGGATTTGTACATTCCGCCCAGGGCCTTGGAGGTCATTCTTGAAGCGTTTGAGGGACCTCTCGATCTACTGTTGTACCTGATCAGACGTCAGAACCTCGATATTCTCGAGATCGATGTGTCCGCGATTACAGAGCAATACATGCATTACGTTGAGCTCATGGATGCTATGCAGTTTGAGCTGGCAGCCGAATATTTATTAATGGCAGCGATGCTTGCCGAGATCAAATCTCGGATGCTTTTGCCTCGTTCAAAAGAAGAGGACGAAGAAGAGGAAGATCCTCGCGCTAACTTGATTCGACGCCTACAGGAATATGAGCGCTTTAAGAAGGCCGCAGAGGATATCGAAGCGCTGCCACGACTCGAGAGAGACACATGGGTCGCCACCATTGAGCCACCCGATCTACACCGTGAACGCCCCTTGCCTGAGCTGGACATGAAAGAACTTTTACTTGCTCTCGGCGAAGTGTTAAAGCGTGCGGATATGTACGAGAGTCATCATATTGAAAGGGAATCGCTGTCGACCCGAGAGCGTATGTCCGATGTTCTCGAAGCGCTGCGCGAGAAGAAATTTGTGCCCTTTGTGGCTTTGTTTAAGGTCGAGGAAGGGCGGCTAGGTGTGGTGGTCACCTTTTTAGCGTTAATGGAATTAATCAAGGAATCACTGGTGGAGATCGTGCAGACCGAGGGCTTCGGCCCGATTCACGTAAAGGCGAGAACGGAATAATGTCTGAGACGGGGTTAGTACACATTGTAGAAGGCGCTCTGATGGCAGCGGGTGAGCCGCTGTCAGTTAAGCGTCTATCGCAGCTGTTTGATGAGTTCGAGCGACCGACTGATGAAGACATCAGTAGTGCGTTGGAGGAAGTGGCTGAGCGCTGTGAGGGGAGAGGCTATGAGCTGGTTCGCGTGGCCAGTGGCTTCCGCTTTCAAGTGCGGCAGAATCTGGCGACATGGGTGGGGCGACTTTGGCAAGAACGGCCTCAACGCTACTCACGCGCCTTGCTTGAGACCCTGTCGCTCATTGCATATCGACAGCCCATAACCCGTGGGGAGATTGAAGAGATCCGAGGCGTCGCGGTGAGCTCTAATATTGTCAAAACCCTGCAAGAGCGAGAGTGGGTTCGTGTTGTTGGGCATCGTGACGTGCCAGGTCGCCCTGCGATGTATGCGACCACGCGCCAATTTCTCGATTATTTCAATTTAAAGTCGTTAGAAGATCTGCCCCCCCTCGCCGAGATTAAAGAGCTCGACAATTTGAACGGCGACCTAGGGTTGAGTGTTCCCGATGCAGACGCACTAGCACAAGCGTCTGAAGGTTCCGATACAGCGTCTGATTATGCTGTATCGACGGATACACTGGTGGACCGCGAGGAATCTGACCCCGCTATAGAGTCAGATCTAGACGAAGGTGCGAGCGTCGAGCCATCCGGCGACAATGATGTTGAGGCCGAACAAGTAGAGTACCGCCCAGAGGGTTCAGACTATGAACCTGAGCAATCACACGCTGCGGAAGCGTCGATAGAGGAATATTCGAGTGAAGAACTCGCAGAAAAGCAAGACACCGAAGAAGCAAGCGAAGACGATAGTCAGCGCTGAGCTTCAAGAGCGCGAGCTACAGCCCGGCGAAAAGGTTCAGAAGGTTTTAGCCCGTGTGGGTCTGGGCTCTCGTCGAGAAATGGAGCGCTGGATAGAAGCTGGGCGTGTCGAGCTTGATGGGAAGCAGGCCAAGCTGGGCGACAGAGTCAGCGCCGAGCAAGCCATTAAGGTAGACGGTAAGCCTGTTGAAATCAGTGCCGGTGAAAAAGTGCGCTGTTTGCTTTACCACAAGCCCGTTGGTGAAGTGTGTTCGCGAAAAGATCCTGAAGGCCGGCGTACGGTTTTCGATTCGTTGCCGGCACTGAAGTCTGGGCGCTGGATCGTCATCGGGCGCCTCGACTACAACACGTCTGGGCTGCTGTTATTCACTACTGACGGTGAGCTTGCTAATTCCCTCATGCACCCATCGAGCATGATTGAGCGCGAATACTTAGTTCGCGTAATGGGTAATGTGAGTCTCGAAATCATCAATACCCTGCGTGAAGGAGTCATGCTCGATGACGGTCCTGCGCGTTTTACCGATGTTGTCGATGGTGGCGGTGAGGGGATCAATCGATGGTTTTATGTGGTTCTCATGGAAGGTCGCAATCGCGAAGTTCGCCGGCTTTGGGAGTCGCAAGGGCTGACAGTCTCGCGCCTTAAGCGCGTTCGCTACGGCAATGTTTTCATACCCCCTAAGCTCAAAAAGGGTGAGTGGATGGAACTCCCTAATAAGGACGTGGAAGTACTTTACGGTATGGCAGGCATGCCACCGAAGGGCGCCCAAGTGCTGAACCCTAAAGAGCAGGAAAAGCTTGATCGGCTCTCTAAAAAATCAGGTCGAAAGGCGAATCGTCGCATGTTCGAAGGGGACGATAAATTCGTCCGCAGGAAGAAGCGATAGTGGCTCGAGCTCAGGATTGAACAGAGAGCGCCTGACCATTGAGCGCGGCGCTGTCGTTGCTCATTAAGTAAAGCCAGGCGCTCACAAGCGCCTCGGGATCTGGGTTAGTAGTAGGTGGTTCGGCGGGGTAGGCCATACGACGCATTGCGGTATTAATAGCCCCTGGATTTAAGCTGTTTACGCGTATTTTCGTTGTATTGGTAAGTTCATCTGCAAGTACCTGCATCATCCCTTCGGTAGCGAACTTTGATGTGGCGTAGGCTCCCCAAAATGCTCGTCCCTTACGCCCCACGCCAGAACTGGTAAACACCACCGATGCCTCGGGGGCCGCATGTAGCAGCGGCAACATGACTTGGGTGAGCATAAAGGGTGCATTGACATTGACTTGCATAACTTGGTTCCACGTCGCGACGCTGGTCTGAGCCATTGACTTGCGGTCACCTAAAATACTCGCGTTGTGCACCAGGCCGTCTAGTTTGTCTATGCTGCTTCCCAGTTCCTGGCCCAATTCGCAGAGAGCATCGTGGCTCACTTGGCTAAGGTCGCAGGGAATAATTCCGGGCGTCACAAGTTCTTCGGTCATAATCGTGTCATAGACCGCCTCTAGTTTTTTCTCCGTGCGGCCCAGCAGCAACACCTCAGCACCGTGTCGCGCGCAGGCGAGGGCAACCGCTTTGCCTATACCGTCGCCCGCGCCGGTAATTAGAATGGTTTTGCCGTTAAGCTCATCGGCAGCTGGGTGCCAACCCTCTGGAACAAAAGTCACTAAATCATCCTCATAATCATGCCTGCTAGTTCTTCACTTGAGCTGGCAAGCGCGTCGGCTTCCCACTGTGCAGGATCGTCGCCATCTTCAATATAGCCATAGCTCGCTGCGATGGTGAAGCAGCCGGCGGCATTGCCCGCCTCAATATCGCGTTTGTGATCGCCTATGTACAGGGAGTGTTCGGGTCGCGCGCCTACATTGTGGCAGCTCAGTAAAATAGACTCTGGATGTGGTTTTGCATGGGTAACATCGCAGGGTGTTACTAGGCTGTTCGTTGGCGGCTGAAAATTCATCGCAGCCATAAGAGGTTCTGCGTAGCGGCGAAACTTATTAGTGGCGACGCCCCAAGGGATACCCGCATCGTGCAGCTGTTGCACAAGTTCATGCATTCCCTGATAAGGCAATGCACTGGTGCCGAGAATGCGTTCATAGTGCTCTAAAAATTCCAAGCGAAGCTGCTCATGGTCTGCGGTTTCTGGCTCGCTGCCAAGTGCTAGCGTCACCAGTGCACCCGAGCCGTTGGACACACTTTTTCGTACCTGTTCATTGGGCAGTGGAGGCAATCCACGCTGACTTCGCATGAGTTGGACCACGCGTATGAACTCGTCTGCCGTATCAATAAGTGTGCCGTCTAGATCGAAAATGACGGCCTCAGGTTGGCAAGTGAAGCTTTTCACGTAAAAAGCCTCTCTGTTATGCCGCGGGTTTCACGGCGCGGACCATGTAGTTGACCGAGACGTCATTGGAGTTCAAGCGATAGTGTTTTGTGATTGGGTTATAGGTTAATCCTGTCATGTCAGTGAGTTGCAAGCCCGCGTCACGAATCCATCGCCCCAGCTCAGAGGGGCGTATAAATTTACTGTATTCATGAGTCCCTCTTGGCAGCATGTTTAACACATACTCGGCCCCCACAATGGCGAAGGCAAAAGCCTTAGGATTGCGATTTATCGTTGAAAAAAATAAATGTGCTCCTGGTTTGGCGAGTGCTGCGCAGGCTGCAATCACCGCCGATGGGTCAGGCACGTGCTCAAGCATCTCCAGGCAGCACACGACGTCGTAATGGCCTGGCTCGCGCTCTGCGAGCTCCTCAGCCGTGATTTGTTCGTAGTCAATGTCAAGTTCGCTTTCAAGGCGATGAATTTTTGCTACGTTCAAAGGTGCCTCACCCATGTCGATGCCTTTCACTTTGGCGCCACGCCAAGCCATGGCCTCGGCTATTAAGCCGCCGCCGCAGCCGACATCGAGTAGTTGCTTAGTGTCTACGTGGGCGAAATCGTCAATCCAATTGGCGCGCAAAGGATTGATATCATGTAGCGGCTTAAATTCGCTGGTAGGGTCCCACCAGCGAGAAGCCAAAGCTTCGAACTTGGCTATTTCTGCATCGTCGACATTACGCTGAGTCATTGGGGGTTGTTCTCCTGGTGGTGGGCGTTGTTTTCACTGCTTCGCTGCGCCCGAAAAGCTAATAACTGGTCTCGCCAAGTATTGGCTCTCGACGTGATAGTAGCCACTGAAAGGGTGGTTAGTTGCCGGTCGACCACTAACGGTTTTCCGGCGACCCAGCTGTGGGTCAGTTCGGCGCCTGAGGTGGCATATACAACATGTGACAGCACGTTATTGACGGGCTGCAAGGCAGGGTCGTCGAGTCTCAAGGCGATCATATCGGCCTGCTTGCCAATTTCGAGAGAACCAATGTCATTGTCTAGTCCGAGTGCCTTTGCACCGTTAATGGTCGCCATTTCTAGTGCAGTTGCTGCCGATATGGCGGTGGACTCACTATTTTCGAGCTTGGCTATGAGCGCTGCTGCCTGTATCTCGGCAATCATATTGATTCGATTATTGCTGGCTGCGCCATCGGTTCCTAGGGCTACGTTAATGTCGCGGTCGAGTAATCGCTGCGTGGGGCAGATGCCCGACGCGAGCTTCATATTCGATCGAGGGCAGTGAATAACATGAGCCCCTGTTTGCTCGAGAATATCGAAGTCACCCTCGGACAGTGCCGTCATGTGAACACATTGGCTTCGAGGGCCCAGCATGCCAAGTCGATTAAGCTGCTCTATGGGTCGCTCACCCAGATTTTCTACCGACATCTGAACTTCGCCGCGGGTTTCATGCAAATGAATCTGCACAGGCGCATCTAACTCATTCGCGAGGGTAGCGACGCGTTGCAGCGTTTCTTCACTCACTGTGTAGTTTGAATGAGGTCCAAAGCCAATTTCGATGCGCTCATGATTACGATAGGTATCACGCAGCGCGAGTCCTTTGGCGAGGTATTCCTCAGGGTCGCGAGCCCAGGCTGTTTGTACGTCGATGACAGGGAACACTAACTGCGCTCTGAGGCCTACGAAATCAGCGCGCTCTGCCGTGACGTCGGGATAAAAATACATGTCGCTGAAGGTGGTGGTGCCACCCAGCAAAAGCTCTGCGAGCGCTAGATCGGTGCCGTCGCGAACATAATCTTCCGATACGAAGGCTGTTTCTGCAGGCCAAATCTCGCCGAGCCACGTCATCAGTGGCTGGTCGTCCGCATAGCCGCGCAATAAGGACATGGCGGCGTGGCCGTGGCAGTTAATGAGTCCGGGTAATAGAACGTGTTGCGGTAACTCAATGTGCCGTTTAGCTTCAAGCTTCCTGCCTTCACTGCTTGGGCAAATGTTGACAATGCGGCTGTCGGTGACCACAACGCAGTGATTTACAAGGACCGTATCCCGCGGCACGACGGGCACGATCCACTCTGGGTACAGGATGTAATCGATGTCAGACATGGGTGTTTCCTTGGGGTGTGGGCGCAGTATAACGTGTCGTGAGAAATCCTGTGTCGTACGTAGCCCGATTGGCTCTAATTTGGTACTATCAGGGCGTTAGAAAAAACCACTTTATTCCTCCCAGCGAAGCAGGCCGAATGGCAGATACTCCAAAAGATATTGCTCGAGAAGTTCTACCCGTCAGTATTGAGGACGAACTGAAACAGTCGTACATGGATTACGCGATGAGCGTCATCGTAGGGCGTGCCCTACCAGACGTTCGCGACGGCTTAAAACCCGTCCACCGGCGCGTATTATTCGCCATGAACGAACTCAACAACGATTGGAACAAACCGTATAAAAAGTCGGCGCGTGTAGTCGGTGACGTGATTGGTAAATACCATCCCCACGGCGACTCTGCGGTTTACGACACAATCGTACGAATGGCGCAAACGTTTTCCTTGCGGTACACCCTCGTAGATGGCCAGGGCAACTTTGGCTCGATCGATGGTGATAACGCTGCAGCGATGCGTTATACCGAAATACGCATGCGCAAAATTGCCCATTCGCTGCTTGCCGATTTAGAAAAAGAAACCGTCGACTTCGTCGACAACTACGACGGTACCGAGCGCATTCCGGTCGTTATGCCAACCCGAGTGCCGAATCTATTGGTCAACGGCGCGTCAGGTATTGCTGTTGGAATGGCGACTAATATTCCGCCTCACAACCTGCGGGAAGTGATTGCGGGCTGTATCGCGTTGCTAGACAACCCTGAAATTACCGTCGATGGACTAATGGAGTACATTCCCGGCCCAGACTTCCCAACAGGCGCCATTATTAACGGGCGCGCGGGTATATTGCAGGCATATCGTACTGGTCGTGGTCGAATTTACGTGCGTGCGCGTGCCGAGGTAATTACCGACGAGGCCAAAGGCAAAGACACCATCATCATTCACGAAATCCCTTACCAGCTCAATAAAGCGCGTTTAATCGAGCGAATCGCAGAGCTGGTTAAAGAGAAGAAGATAGAAGGTATCACCGAGCTTCGAGACGAATCCGACAAAGACGGTTTGCGAGTCGTTATCGAGCTTCGCCGCGGTGAAATGGGCGACGTTGTGCTGAATAACCTTTATTCACAGACGCAACTGCAATCGGTAGTCGGCATTAATATGGTGGCTTTGGTTGACGGTCAGCCTAAGCTGCTTAACCTCCGCGATATGATTGAGGCGTTTGTTCGCCATCGTCGTGAGGTGGTTACTCGACGTACCGTTTACCTTTTACGCAAGGCTCGAGAGCGAGGTCATGTCCTTGAGGGATTGGCGATAGCGCTTGCGAACATTGACGAAATTATTGAGTTGATCAAGAACTCGCCAACGTCAGCTGAAGCTAAAGAGCGTCTCATTGCGAAAGACTGGACCCCCGGTGACGTGATGACGATGTTGGAGCGGGCCGGTGCAGACGCGTGCCGCCCCGATGAGCTTGAGGCGCACTTTGGCCTTCGAGAAGGTCAATACTACCTATCGCCCGCGCAGGCGCAGGCGATTCTTGATTTACGTCTTCATCGCCTTACCGGTCTTGAGCACGAGAAGCTGTTACAAGAATACGCGGACAAGCTCGCCGAGATTGCCGACTTCCTCGATATTCTGGGCGATCCAGATCGCTTGATACTCGTCATTCGTGAGGAGTTGATAGAAATAGTTGAGGAGTTCGGTGATGAGCGTCTAACCGAGATCACCGATTCGACCCACGATCTCAAGGTTGAGGATTTGATCACCGAGGAAGATCGTGTTGTTACCATTTCCCATGGTGGCTACGCCAAAACTCAGCCCTTAACCGATTATCAAGCGCAGCGTCGTGGCGGGACTGGCAGGTCGGCCACAGCAGTAAAAGATGCGGATTTTGTCGAGCATCTGCTTATTGCCAGCACCCACGCGACCATTTTGTGTTTCTCAAACCTTGGCAAAGTCTATTGGTTGCGCGTATTCCATATTCCACTGGCGAGCCGTAATTCGCGCGGTCGGCCCATGGTGAACCTCTTGCCTCTAGACGAAGGTGAGCGCATTACGTCTATTCTACCTGTTGACGGCTATGAGGAAGGGCACTACATATTCATGGCGACTGCCAACGGCACCGTTAAAAAGACCGATATGAGCCAGTTTGCTCGTCAGCGCAGCGTTGGTTTACGTGCTTTGGAGCTTGAGGAAGGTGACTGGCTTGTAGGAACCGCTGTAACTGACGGTAGCTGCGATATTATGCTCTTCTCAAGCGAGGGCAAAGCAGTACGCTTCCCCGAAGACGCCGTAAGAGCTATGGGACGCACTGCGAAGGGCGTACGTGGTATTAGGCTCGCGAACGACCATCGGCTTATTTCTCTGATTGTTCCCGCAGAAGGCGGCGAGCTGCTCACTGTCAGCGAGAATGGCTACGGCAAGCGAACAGCAATCAACGATTTCCCCATTAAAGGGCGCGGTACGAAGGGTGTGATCGCTATGGCGACCACTCAGCGTAACGGTCCGCTGGTGGGTGCTGAGCAGGTCTTCGAGGGTGATGAAATGATGCTCATTTCGGATCAGGGGACGGCTGTTCGGACGCGAGTCGACGAGGTGTCAGTGTTGGGTCGTAACACCCAAGGTGTTCGCGTTATTCGCACCCGAAGTGATGAAAAGCTCGTCAGCGTGAGTCGGATCGCCGAGGATGACGCAGCAGCGGTAATTGATGCTCCTGCTGCCGAAGAGACAGCAGAGGCGCCCGAGCCCGACGCGCAGGACTAGGCACTGATGCGCGCCCATAATTTTTGCGCGGGGCCTGCTGCGCTGCCAATAGCCGTACTGGAGCGCGCTCAAGCGGAGCTCCTCGACTGGCAGTCAGCGGGCGCTTCGGTTATGGAGTTAAGTCACCGAAGTCCCGAGTTCATGGGTGTTATTGAGCGCGCAGAAGCCGCGCTGCGACGCTTGCTTGGCATTAGCGATGACTATGCTGTGCTGTTTTTACAGGGCGGCGCGTCCCAACAGTTCAGTGCTGTACCACTCAACCTTGCCCAGCATGATCAGACGGCTGACTACGTCGTTACTGGTCAGTGGTCAAAAAAAGCCGCCGCTGAAGCTTCGCGGCTCATGACGGTCAACGTTGCCGCAAGTTCGGCGGATACGCAGTTTTCTACTGTGCCAGCTCAGCAAGACTGGCAAATAACGGGCGGTGAGTTCCTACACTATTGCCCCAACGAAACAATTGGCGGTCTTGAGTTTTCTTGGGTACCCGAGATTGGCGTGCCCTTGGTGGCAGATATGTCATCGACATTGCTGTCTCGACCTATCGATGTCAGTCAGTTCGGGGTTATCTATGCGGGGGCACAGAAAAATATTGGCCCCGCCGGGTTAACGCTGGTTATCGTTCGCAGAGATTTATTAGGTCGAGCGCGTAGTGACTGTCCCAGCACGCTTAACTGGACGGAGCAGGCCAGCAATGGCTCGATGTATAACACGCCGCCGACCTTCGCTATTTATCTGGCTGGTTTAGTGTTCGAGTGGTTGGAAGGCTTGGGTGGATTGCCGGCGATTGAAAAGATCAACCGCCACAAAGCGGCCATGCTCTATCAGCTCATTGATGATAACCCCCTTTACGCTAATCCCGTCGAGGTACCGAGCCGGTCACTCATGAACGTGCCGTTTACTCTGGCCGACGAGAGCCTGGACAAAACGTTTCTCAGTGAAGCGCAGCAGCAGGGCCTGCTTAACTTGAAGGGACACCGCTCTGTGGGCGGTATGCGAGCAAGCATTTACAACGCGATCAGCGAAGCCTCAGTGGTTGCGCTATGTGAGTTCATGCGAGATTTTGCGCAGAGAAAAGGTTGAACTATGGCTACTGATGAACAGTTATCAGCGATTCGAGCCAAGATTGATGCTATCGATAAAGAGCTTCTTGACTTAATCAACGCTCGTGCTCGATGCGCTCAAGAGGTAGCAGAAATTAAGCTGGCTGCGGTGCGAGAAGAGGGCGGTGAAGTTCCGTTGTTCTATCGACCTGAACGTGAAGCTCAGGTGTTGCGTGCGATTCAAGAGCGCAATCCCGGCCCGTTGCCTGATGACTACATAGCAAAGATCTTTCGAGAGATTATGTCGAGCTGCCTGGCCCTTGAGCAGCCGCTAACGGTTGCTTATCTGGGACCGCAAGGCACTTACACTCAGGCCGCGGCTAACAAGCATTTTGGCCAGTCTGCGATTCCAGAGGCGCATGCGTCTATCCCCGGCGTTTTTCGGCAAGTTGAAGATCGCCATTGTGATTTTGGTGTTGTGCCCGTTGAGAATTCTACCGAGGGCATGGTCGGCCAGACACTCGATTGTTTTCTTGAATCACCACTACAAATTGTCGGCGAAGTTGAGCTGCCCATAGTCCATCATTTGTTGGTCGGGCCAGGGACTGACAGGCAGGATATTCGCTTGATCTGTGGGCATCCACAGGCGCTCGCTCAGTGCCGTGAATGGCTCGATGCGCACTATCCCGATACCATTAGAGAAACTGCCGCAAGCAATGGTGAGGCAGCGCGGCTCGCGTCTATAAGCGAGGGAGTAGCTGCGATAGCGGGTGATCTAGCGGCTGAAACCTATGACTTAGCTAAGGTCGCAAAAGGCATTCAGGATATCGCGAGCAACACCACGCGCTTTTTAGTACTTGGACGCGAATCCGTTCCAGCCAGCGGCTGGGACAAAACCTCGGTTTTGGTGTCGAGTCGCAATCGCCCCGGCGCGTTGCTAAGCCTGCTCAAGCCTTTCGAGGATCGAGGTGTTAGCCTGACGCGCATCGATTCGCGACCATCGAAGACTGAAAAATGGACTTATATGTTTTACATAGAGTTCGAAGGTCATCTTGATGACGCACTTATTAGTGAGATCATGGCAGAGCTTGCTGAGCACTCTATTATGCTAAAACCACTGGGTTCATACCCACGTGCGCCCCTTTAATGCTGCCTCCCCGATGATATTTACCCGTCAATCAGTGGCTTTTTTGGGCCTGGGCCTCATCTCAGGATCACTCGCGAGTGCCCTGCGGGCCAGTGGATGGCAGGGTGAGCTACTCGGATGGGGGCCTCGAGAGCCGAGTTTGAAGCGTGGGCTTGAGCTAGGCATTATCGACCGTTATAGCTTGGATTTGGATGAAATTATTGATTCGTCCGATATGCTAATTATTGGTGCCCCCCCGGTAGCCACGGGGGATTTACTCGCAGAGTTGCTACCTAAGGCTATGGCGAGTGCACATCAGCCCATTGTGACGGACTTAGCTAGTATTAAAGGCTGGGTAATTGACCGAGCGAATTGTGAGTACAGCCGTTTCGTGCCTGGCCATCCTATTGCGGGCTCTGAGGATAGCGGTGTTGCTGCTTCGCGGGCCGATCTTTTCTCCGGTCGTGAGGTGATCCTCACTCCGAACGCCGATCTCGATCCGATTGCACTTCAAGAAGTTACTGCAATGTGGGCGCTGACGGGCGCTCGGGTAACTCATATGCCTGTTGCTGATCACGATGCCGCACTCGCAGCGAGCAGCCATTCACCACACATGCTTGCTTACGCGTTGACCATGGCACTTGCCGATGATCCGTTACAGCCTATGCAGCATGGCGGTGGCGCTTTGCGTGACATGACGCGCATCGCCGGCTCTGACCCGGTGATGTGGCGAGATATAGCATTGACCAATCGGGCTGCGCTTCTGACTGCGCTAACCGAGGTAGAAAGTGGGCTAGCACATCTAAAGCGCCTCATAGAGGCGAGTGATGGCAGTGGTATGCACGCCTACTTTACTCGTTGTCGAGACGTGCGCCGTGCGCATGATCGAGTTTTAAATCCTTTATTCGAACAATCTGATTCAAACGAAGAGAGCAAACCATGAAATTCTGCGTACAGCCTGGTGGAAGCTTGACCGGGCGTATCCGTGTGCCTGGCGACAAATCTATGTCGCATCGATCAGTCATGCTGGGCGCTCTTGCTGAGGGCCAAACGCAGGTGTCTGGTTTTCTAGAAGGGGAAGATGCCTTGGCGACCGTTGCCGCGTTTCGTGCGATGGGTGTCAAGATTGAAGGGCCCGATAACGGCAAATTATTCATTGAAGGCGTGGGTCTCAATGGTCTAGTGGCACCCGAGCATGCGTTGGATATGGGTAACTCAGGGACCAGTATGCGATTGCTGGCGGGATTATTGGCGGGTCAAGAGTTCACCGCGACACTGACAGGCGATGAATCGCTCTGTAAGCGGCCGATGGGGCGCGTCATTTCGCCTCTCGAGCGTATGGGCGCCGTTATTGCTTCGGAACCAGAAGGTCGCCCGCCACTGATCATTTACGGCCAAGGCACCTTGCGGGGGATTCATTACGACCTGCCAATGGCGAGTGCTCAAGTCAAATCTTGTGTCCTTTTGGCCGGCATGTATGCCGAAGGCCGTACGTCTGTCACCGAGCCCGCGCCTACCCGCGATCATACGGAGCGAATGCTACGTGGTTTTGGCTACAACGTAGAGCGACGCAATGGCGTGATCAGCTTGGAAGGTGGTGGAAGCCTGAAAGGCTCGACCATTGATATTCCTGCTGACGTTTCCTCAGCGGCATTTTTTCTCGTGGGAGCGAGTATTTCGCCGGGTTCAGATTTGACCCTCGAGCATGTGGGTATGAATCCAACGCGCATTGGTGTCCTTAATATTCTCGGACTGATGGGTGCCGATATCCAGGTGCTCAATGAGCGCGAGGTCGGCGGTGAGCCTGTGGCTGATTTACGAGTGCGTCACGCGCCGCTTAAAGGTATTCAGATACCAGAAGAGGAAGTACCGTTAGCGATTGATGAATTCCCCGCACTGTTCATCGCCGCAGCGTGTGCAGAAGGTCGCACCGTGCTTACCGGTGCTGAGGAGTTGCGGGTTAAGGAAAGTGATCGTATTGCCAGTATGGCGGAGGGCTTAACTACCTTGGGTATTCAAAACCAAGTGCGCCCCGATGGCATTGTCATTGAAGGCGGTTCATTGGGCGGCGGTGCCGTCAGTACCTATCACGATCACCGTATTGCCATGAGCTTTGCTATCGCGGGCTTGCGAGCTTCCTCGCCCATCGACGTGCTCGATTGTGATCATGTCACGACGTCTTTCCCTGGTTTTGCAGCTCTCGCGTCGAAGGCGGGTCTTTTGCTGCACGAAGCAGCCGACGCATGAATCGAGTTATCTGTATTGACGGTCCCAGTGGCGCAGGCAAAGGTACCATCAGTCAGGGAATCGCTGCGCACCTAGGATGGCATTTGCTCGATAGCGGTGCGATTTATCGCGTACTGGGTGTGGCATGCCAAGATCGGGGAATCGCTTGGGACGATAGCCGCGAGGTCGTAGCAGTCGCACGGGATTTGGCCGTGAATTTTACACCTGGTGATGATGGCGTTCGAGTGACCCTTGCTGGCGAAGATGTCACCTCCCGAGTGCGTTCTGAGTTGGGCGGTAAAGGCGCTTCGGCGGTCGCTGTTATTCCGGAAGTGCGCGCAGCTCTCCTTAGTAGGCAGCGTGAGCTTGCCATTGAGCCCGGATTGGTTGCGGATGGTCGCGACATGGGAACGGCAGTTTTCCCTCAGGCGCCCTTGAAGATTTTTCTCACGGCCAGCGCTGAAGCCCGGGCTGAGCGTCGATATGCACAGTTGCTTGCAAGGGGTGAAAGTGTTAGCCTCCCGCGCCTTCTTGACGACATAAAGGAGCGAGATGCCCGCGACTCTGAACGCGCTGCGTCACCGCTCACTCCGGCTGAGGATGCCATTCAGATAGACAGCACTGCGCTGTCTATAGATGAAGTGCTCCAAAAAGTATTGGGACTTGCTGTTGATAGAGGACTTGGAATGCGGGGTTCTGATTAAGGCTCAGACGCCACGAACACCGCAACTTAAAAACAACCCGGCTTGGTCTGGAGGTCGGTAAGCGCAGCTTAGGCTGCCGAAAAAGACAGGTACTATTGATGAGCGAATCATTCGCAGAGCTGTTCGAAGAAAGCCTTAAAACCCTCGATATGGAACCCGGTGCGATTGTCACTGGCGTTGTTATTGATATCGATAACGAGTGGGTAACAGTACACGCTGGGCTTAAGTCAGAAGGTGTCATTCCCCTCGATCAATTTATCAATGCGAGCGGTGAGTGTACCCTCAGCATCGGAGACGAAGTTCAGGTTGCGCTGGAAACCGTAGAAGACGGGTTTGGTGAGACAAAATTATCACGTGAGAAAGCCAAGCGCGCCGAGGCATGGACACGCCTTGAAGCAGCGCACGTTGCCGATGAAGTGGTCACAGGTGTGATCAACGGTAAGGTTAAAGGTGGATTCACCGTGGATATCGATACGATCCGTGCGTTCTTGCCCGGCTCTCTCATCGATGTACGCCCTGTGCGAGAAACTACGCACCTCGAGGGTAAAGAGCTCGAATTTAAAGTTATCAAGCTTGACCAGAAGCGTAACAACGTCGTGGTTTCACGTCGTGCGGTAATGGAAGCTGCTAACAGTGCAGAGCGTGACGAGCTGCTCGCTAATCTGCAAGAAGGTATGGCTGTTAAGGGTGTTGTTAAGAACCTTACAGACTACGGCGCCTTTGTTGACCTGGGCGGTGTTGACGGCCTGCTGCACATCACTGATATGGCTTGGAAGCGCATCAAGCACCCAAGTGAGATCGTGGAAGTCGGTCAGGAAATGGACGTTAAGATTCTCAAGTTCGATCGCGAGCGTAATCGCGTATCACTAGGTCTCAAGCAATTGGGTGAGGATCCATGGGTAGAAATCACTAATCGCTACCCTGAAGGTGCGCGTTGTAGTGCTCGTATCACCAATCTCACCGATTACGGTTGTTTCGCAGAAATCGAAGAAGGTGTTGAAGGTCTCGTACACGTTTCTGAAATGGATTGGACTAACAAGAACGTACACCCCTCCAAAATTGTTCAGTTGGGCGATGAAGTAGAAGTGATGGTTCTTGATATTGACGAAGATCGTCGTCGTATTTCGTTGGGCATCAAGCAGTGCACACGCAATCCGTGGGACGCATTTGCTGACGACCACGCTAAGAGCGACCGTATTTCGGGCACCATTAAGTCAATCACCGACTTCGGTATCTTTATTGGCCTCGACGGCAATATCGACGGTCTGGTTCATTTGAGCGATATTAGCTGGAATGAAACAGGCGAAGAAGCTGTTCGCAACTACAAGAAAGGCGATGAGATCGAGACTGTTATCTTGTCAATCGATCCTGAGCGTGAGCGCATCTCTCTAGGCATTAAGCAGCTCGAGGAAGACGCGTTTACTTTGTATGTGTCTGACAACGATCGCGGTGCTATTGTCACTGGCGATATCGTTGAAGTCGATGCTCGCGGCGCGCTCGTCAAGCTTGGCGATGAGATTGAAGGCTATATTAAAGCCGCTGATATCAGCCGAGAGCGCGTTGAAGATGCGCGTACAGAGCTGAAGGTTGGTGAGAAGGTCGAAGCTAAGATCATCAACGTTGACCGCAAGAATCGTGCACTTGGTTTGTCAATCAAAGCCAAGGATATGGAAGACGAGAAAGAGGCGGTTCAGTCGCTTAAAGATCAAGATGGCGCGGCTTCACCCGGTACTATCGGCGATCTTATCAAGGCGCAGATGGACAACCAGTAAGCGCTTCTCCGTTAATAAAACCGCGTCCTTGGGGATGCGGTTTTTTTTTGCGTAGGGAACGTTATTGGACGGATCAACGAGTAGGCTTAAACGTGGCGGGTCTTAGAATAAAAACTTGTTTTAAATTAGATACTTGTCAATCCGTTCGGGGCATTGGACAATGGTCGTTTTCAGCGCCGTTGAAACGTCATGACTCGAAGTGAACTGATAGACCTCATCGCATCTCAGCAAACTCAGCTGAGTACTAAAGACGTTGAGCTTGCCGTCAAACTAATGATCGACCACATGGCAGAAAGCCTCGCCGTGGGCGAGCGAATTGAAATTCGAGGCTTTGGTAGTTTCTCATTGCATTACCGGGAGCCACGCAAAGGGCGTAACCCCAAGACAGGCGATTCGGTGGAGCTAGAGGGAAAGTACGTACCCCACTTCAAGCCAGGCAAAGAGCTACGCGAACGAGTCAACCGCTCACTTAAGTCTGGTTTTTGACGGTGCGCATTATCCGTACCCTCACAACCGTCATTGTTCTTGTCGTGACGCTAATGGCCGGTGCTTTGTTTGCTCTCCAAAATACTACGCCTGTTCCTCTCGACCTATTGCTCGTTCAGCTTCCAGAGCGAACGATGGCGGTTTGGTTGTTGCTTGCGCTAGTCATTGGTGTTTTGCTGGGGCTTTTAGGCGGTAGTTTGATGCTGCTCCGCCAGCGCGGTCAGCTGGCGAGTTTACGGCGCCAAAAGCAGCGTTTGGCGGTCGAGGTGGACCGTTTGAGAAAAGTAGGTCTCACTGAGAGTGAATGACTTTCTCCTATTTGTAGTGCTATTCGTAGCGGTAGGAGCTGGCTGGCTAATGGGTCGAGGGCGGGCCAAAACGACGCTTGCGCCTTGGCAGACATCAGATAAGCTGCCGTCGCAATATTACAGAGGACTAAATTTTTTACTCGATGGTAGCCAAGATGGCGCTATCGATGCGTTTACTCAAGCACTGGAAGTTAATTCCGAGACCTTCGATACTCACATCGCTCTCGGTAACGTGTTGAGGCGCAGAGGCGAAGTCGATCGAGCTATACGTATTCATCAGAATTTATTGGCGCGTCCCAGCTTACCCGCCAGCCAGTTACATTTGGCGCATCTTGAATTATCTCGAGATTATATTTCCGCGGGGTTGTTAGACAGAGCAGAGCGCCTGTTATTGGATTTGGTGGCCGAAGCAGGGCATCACCGACGTGTTGCCCGCAGGCACTTACTCGAAATCTATGAGGCGCAAAGGGATTGGCTTGCGGCGCAAGCAATAGCAACTGAACTATTGCCCAAGCGTTCACTGCTGCGCTCATCGGGCCAAGAACCCAGTGAGGTGGGGCAGCCAATTCCGTTATTGCTCGCCCAGTACTGTTGTGAGCAAGGATCAATAGCCCTCGAGAAAGGGGATCTCAACGCTGCCCGAGAGCAGCTCGATCAGGCATTGAAGTATGACAAGAGTTGTACCCGAGCCACGCTAATGTTGGGTGAACTTGACCTTAAGACAAATAATCCCGGCAGAACAATAAAGACGCTACAAATGCTAAAGGAGCAAGCCCCTAACTTTGTCCCTGAGTCAGCTGGGCTGCTTCGAGAGGCCTATCAACAGCTAAATCGACGCCCTGAGCTACGGGCGTACCTGTCTGAGTGCTATCAGTCTCGACCGAGTACGCCTTTATTGATCGCTCTGGCCGAGGAAATCCGAGCGGTGGAGGGTGCTGAGGCGGCGAAGCAGTACTTGCGGGAGAAACTCATTGATAAACCCTCGCTGCAGGGTTTGGCGTTATTGATGGAGCTGCATAACGCGCGCGAGGCCGGAGATGACGAATCTTTACAAATAGATATCATTAAACATTTGGTTGAGGCTCGCTCCTCCTACCGCTGCACTCACTGCGGTTTCCGCGGGCAGCATTTACATTGGTACTGTCCTGGCTGTAAGCATTGGGGCACTATTTGCGACCTTGGTTCTGTTGGAGAAATTGTTCGTGCCTGACGCTATTGGTCCACTTATTGTGGCTCTTGATGTCTCATCTGCCGCAGAAGCTCTTGCTATAGCGGGCCCCCTTGATCCCACTCGCTGTCGCTTAAAAGTGGGCAAGCAGTTGTTTACCCATGAGGGGCCGTCTGTCGTTAAATCTCTTCAAGCGTTGGGATTCGAAATTTTTCTTGATTTGAAATTTCATGATATTCCCAACACCGTAGCTGCCGCCGTAAGCGCTGCCGCTGACTTAGGTGTTTGGATGGTGAACGTTCATGCCAGCGGTGGCACGCGCATGATGTCGGCCGCTCGCAAGGCCTTATCAGCCTATGAGCATCCACCACTTCTGACGGCGGTAACCGTGTTAACAAGCATGGATGCTTCAGACTTGGTCGAGTTAGGTATTAATGAGCCACCTATCGAGAAAGTGAAGTCGCTTGCTGTGCTTGCCCAGAGTGCGGGAATGGACGGTGTGGTGTGCTCCGCGGCTGAAGCATCGATGCTTCGCGCATGTTGTGGCGATGACTTTTTGCTCGTAACACCTGGCATCCGATTGCCCGGGGACGACCAGGGTGATCAGCGTCGTGTCGTTACACCCGCTGACGCCATTGCTGCCGGTGCTAGCCATCTTGTGATGGGGCGATCGATTACCGGTGCTGCCGATCCTACGACGGCAATTGAGCACACACTTCAATCTTTAAGTACCAACTAGCTTCGCGATTAGCCAGTGATGTCCGAGACACGTGCGCGATCCTATAGCCTGAGACTGAGTCATTACCGGCTCATATCGTGTTTACTATGGAGATCAACCTATGAAATTTTTGAAGTTTATCGGGCGAAAAGGTGAAGTATTCGTGTCCAGGCGAATCGCAGAAATACGCGCAAGTGCACGTATGCTGGCTTTGTTGGGGAGTTTTGTTTTGGCCAGTATGTCGGGTGCGCATGCGTGGAGCGCCGATGCAGCCATTAATATCAATACCGATTCCCCAGAGGTTATGGCCGAGGGCTTGTCTGGTGTGGGCATTGCCAAGGCCTATCGCATTGTGGAACACCGAGAGGCTTACGGTCCCTTTGAATCGATTGAAGAGCTGTCTGAGGTCAAGGGCATTGGCACTGCGACCGTTGAGCGTAATCGAGAGCGATTGGTTCTGGATTAGAGCGTTTAGTCACTCCGAGGTATCAGCGTGATCGCGGTCACGGGTACCTCGGGTTATTTAGGGCGGGCGCTACTGCCTGCACTACAGAATCATTTTGGGCGCTACCCTAATGTGCTGTCTCTGGGACGACAATCCCCCACTAATACGCAGTCGCGCTATCTTGATCTGCGAGCGGGCGCGGATTTTCGGGCGTCATTGGAAGGCGTAAAGACGTTGGTGCATTGCGCGGGCTTAGCTCATACGCGGGCTACTGCGGAGGAGTACGAGCACGTTAACGTACGTGCAACGATGTCGCTCGCAGATGCAGCTATTGCACAAGGCGTGGGCCATTTCATCTATGTCAGCTCGATGAATGTTGTTCCTCCTGACGCCCGCAAGCCCAATGATAATGCGGGCGTATATCCACGCCCAGCAACTGCTTATGCAGCGTCAAAATGGCAGGCCGAGCAGGCGTTAGAGGCGCTGCTAAAAGGATCGGGTTGCCGGGTTACTATTATTCGTCCTGCGCTTGTTTATGATCAGGAGCTTGCGGCGAATCTAGCAGTGTTGGCGGCTGTCGGCCGGCGCATACCTTTTCAGCTACCCGATGTTGGTTCGCGAACAATGCTCAGCCGTGCGGATTTCGTAGCGCTGGTTATAGATCTCATAACATCACCGCCCGCGGATACTGAGTCGGTTATGAGGGTTGCCGCGTTCGATGGTGAATCTTATTCGTCTCGGAGAATTGGCGCAGCGCTACTCGGAAAACGATCGCTGCACTTACCCTTATCGGTATGGCATTTTGCGGCCAAATTACGCGACGCACTGGGGGGCAGGGCAGGTGACAGTACATGGTCATCCTTGGCGGGTGAGCATTGGACAGGGAGTTTGAGTCCCGCGTTAAGGTGGCAGCCGAAATGGACCTTAGAGAGCTGCTTGGCTGCTAACCCCTATCCGCCCCGTGAGCCGCGCGCATGACACTGCTCTTCATGGGTATAGTGATGAGCTCATTCGGTCTGTGGGCGTTCAGAACTGTTGCGCCTCGATTAGGCTTGTTGGATACACCTAATTCTCGCAGCCAACACCGTAGCCCTATTGTTGTGGGAGCTGGAGTGGTGGTCGCTTTGGTCTTTGTCGTCTTGGTAGTGCTCGCGCATCAGTCAGCGCACGTGGATTTCCCTCAAATTGAAAGCATTGTGATGATTATGGCGGGCCTCGCCTTGGTGGGTTTGGCCGATGATCGATGTAATCTGCCGAGCTTGCCTCGTCTGGTTCTCTATGTGTGTGCCAGCGCTTTTTTAGTCTTCACGCAAGTGCCCGCATACTCATTAGTATTGCTGCTGATTCTTTCGGTCTTCGGTGCATGGACAATAAACGCGTTCAATTTCATGGACGGTTTAGACGGTTTTGCAGCAACCCAGACAATGTGCGTGTGTGCCGGCATAGCCATCCTGGGGCTTGTCTTGGAGGAAGGTAATACACTCCCCTCTAGCGTAGTCTTGTGTGCCTTGCTCGCGGCTGCATTAGCTCCCCTGATGTGGCTTAACTGGCCTCCAGCATCGGTTTTCATGGGTGACAGTGGCGCTATCTTTCTCGGCTTTACCCTGTGCACCATTGGGTTAGTTGGCTTTCAAGAAAATCAGCTGATGGGTTACGCTTGGCTAATTCTTATGGCGCCGTTTTTGGTCGACAGCACGGGCACACTGCTGATTCGTACTGTTCAGGGCTATGCACCCCACATCGCACACAGTGATCATCTTTATCAGCGCTTGGCGCGTTCTGGTGTGCGATCTAATGCGTGGTCTTTTACATGGCCTGTTACATGGCGTGTGAATAGCGCAATAACGGTCAATATTGGGTTACTGATGCTGCAAGCCCTGTGGCAGTTTCCTCTTGTTTATTGGCTAGTGCGGTGCCCAGATTGGGGTGAATTTTTGGTATTTGTCTCCATGATTCCTACCGCTGTATTTCTAGCCCATCAGCGTATCAAAAGGTAAACTGTGCGCCGATGAAACAAACGGCGATCCCGCATAGCGCGATGTAAGCGCAATGTCAGCGCAACGTAATAAAAGGCAACGTGATTTACAAGGATGTAACCTTGAACGATAAGCTTCGATATCAACTTTTAAGTCCTATAGAGCGAATGGCCGCACCATTCGTCGCGTCTGAGACAAATGACGTGTCTAGCGCTGCGCGTTTGCTCCTCCTTATGCTGCTCGATGGCCTTGCGGTTGTTTTAGCGATTATGGGCGCAGTGTCTATTACCAGTGATAGGCCCCTGCTACCGCAGAGTTGGCCGGAATTTGCGTTTGGACTTCTTGTTATCGCGACGACGCTAATCGTATTCCTGTCCAAAGGGCTCTATCGTGCGTTGATTCGGCATATGGGGCAGCACGCGGTATGGGACTTGATTCAGGCTGTTAGCGTCTCCGCGATGATTTTTGCGCTGCTTCTCTCTGTGTCGAGCATTGCGCTGCCTTACACTGCATCGCTCGCATTTTGGTTGCTGTTATTTACCACCACGGGTGGTTCGCGAATGCTTATGCGCGCTTACTATCAGGCGTCCGTCCGCAGTGACGGTAAGAGAGTGATTATTTATGGCGCAGGTGAGTCCGGACGGCAGCTCTTACATGCTTTAAACCACGGATCTAGTTATCAGGTCGTGGCGTTTGTCGATGACGATATCTCTGCACATAGCACCGTCATCAACGGTCGACCTGTATTGCCATCAGAACTGCTAGAGACAATAATTTCAGAGCGCCGAGTGAGTCAGGTACTGCTGGCCGTGCCATCTGCGTCAGCGGAGCGACGTCGTGAAATTATTAACTCTCTGGTAGGTTTGCCGGTTCACGTACGCACCGTGCCTAAAATATCAGAGCTTGTGGCGGGTCGAGCTAGCGTTAACCAAATCCAGGACGTCGATCTCGATGATTTATTAGGTAGAGACCCTATTCCGCCAAACGCGGAGCTCATAGATCGTTGTATTACCGACAAAGTGGTTATGGTGACAGGTGCGGGTGGTTCCATTGGCTCAGAGTTATGTCGACAAATTCTAGAATCGCGCCCAAAAGAACTTATTTTACTCGAGGTTTCGGAGTACTCCCTATACACAGTAGAGCGTGAGTTGCGCCAGTCAGCGCAGAAACTCAGTGTCCGTGCACCTATTGTCACACTGTTAGGTTCAGTGCGCGATGAACGCCGTCTTACCGCTTTGTTTAAAACGTTTGGCGTTAATACCGTGTATCACGCGGCAGCATACAAGCATGTTCCCCTGGTTGAACACAATATTGCCGAAGGGGTTGCCAATAATGTTGAAGGCACCTGGGCTGCAGCACGTGCTGCGGAGGCGGCGGGTGTTGAGACATTCGTACTCATATCAACCGACAAAGCAGTACGACCTACGAATATGATGGGTGCTTCAAAGCGGTTCGCAGAGTTAATTCTTCAAGCGTTGACACAAACGAGTACTCAAACCCGTTTTTGCATTGTTCGGTTTGGCAACGTGCTGGGCTCTTCCGGATCCGTTGTGCCGCTATTTAAAGAACAGATAGAGCAGGGTGGCCCCTTGACGGTGACCCATCCCGATGTGTCACGCTACTTTATGACCATAGGTGAGGCTGCTCAGCTGGTATTACAAGCTGGCGCCTTAGGTACGGGTGGCGATGTCTTCGTGCTTGATATGGGTGAGCCCGTGCGAATTGTTGATTTGGCGCGCCGGATGATTCGCTTGAGCGGCTATGAGTTAGACGGTGACGCGCATTCTTCCGATCATCTCGATATTGAGTACATTGGTTTACGTCCAGGCGAGAAGCTGCATGAGGAATTGTTGCTCGGCACTGCAGTTTCGGGCACAGGGCACCCGATGATCTTGCGTGCAGAGGAAGAGAGCTTGCCTTTTGAGGTATTGGAATCTTCTTATCGTCGTTTGATTGACGCTTGCGACCGACTCGATTGTTCAGATATTAACGATATTTTACGTGAGCATGTCCTCGGATTTTCCTGTCAGGAGCCGCGACATGACTTCATTTGGGTTAAGCAAGGCCTCAGCGGCAAGCGCAGCCGAAAGGTTGTTGAAGGGGGCAATGTATCGGTGCTTCCAACGGCAGCTAATACCTCTGTAAATAATCCCGTAACAGGGTAACTGGGGCCCCAGCTGTCGTATGTCCATGGGAGTTATGCATGGCCGTTTATGATGTTTTTAATGGCGATGCCGACGGCATTTGCGCTCTTTTGCAACTTCGGCAAGTTAGCCCTAAGCCGTCAACTCTCGTGACCGGTGTTAAGCGTGATATCTCATTGCTCAAGAATGTCACCGCAGAGCCTGGCGATCACGTCAATGTTCTCGACGTTTCCTTAGATAAGAACAGGGCCGATCTCGAGAGAATTCTCAACGAGGGGGCAACGGTTTTTTATGCCGATCATCATTATGCGGGTGAGATTCCCAGCCACGCTCTACTCTCAACGCTAATTAATCTTTCTCCTGAAGTCAGTACGTCTGCGCTTATCAATGGTCACTTGAAAGGACAGCGCGCCGGATGGGCAATCGTTGGTTGCTACGGAGATAACCTCGATTCAACGGCGGGAAAAATAGCCAACACGCTAGGTGCCCCTAGGGATTTGAGTCGCTGGAAAGAGCTCGGGGTGCTAATTAACTACAACGGTTATGGCGCCAGTATTGACGATTTACACTTTGCACCCGCTGATTTGTACGCTCGGCTTTTACCTCATAATGATCCGCAACATTGCCTCGATAACGATCCCGATTTAATTCAAACACTCAGTGCAGCGTATGGCGATGATATGCGTCAGGCGGAAATGGCACCGCGCATTGTTGAGGAGGGCGCGCTTTCCGTGGTTGCTTTTCCTGATGCTCCATGGGCTCGACGGGTAAGCGGGGTGTATGGCAACTTTCTCGCGAACAATGTGCCGGATCGAGCGCACGCAGTTCTGACAGAGATCCCCAAGGGCTATCTAGTCAGCGTGCGCGCGCCCTTGAATGCTCGACAAGGTGCCGATGAGCTCTGTCGCCAATTTCCTACAGGCGGAGGTCGCGCAGCGGCGGCAGGCATCAACGAACTTCCGACCGATAGACTTGACGATTTTGTCGAGGCTATGCGCAAGCAATTCGCCTAATTTTCTGAAGTCAGTTTTTTCAGCTGCGCTTCAATCGCTGAGAGTTTGCTCATGAGTGTGCGGTTGCTTGTTGCAGTCTGATTGTCATTTTGTGCGCTGTCGATTTGACGGCCAAGGTGCCGGGTCAGTAGTATCATTAGATTATCCACAACGCCCTCGTCGCGGGCTTTACCGCGCAGCGTGAGCGTCCGCGCTGAGAACTCAAGAGTGCCGTAAAAAACATCTCTTGCTTGCCAGAGCGTCACATCGTCACGCAGCTCACCTCGATCGATACCGCGCTCAACAACACGGTCAAAAATTCGCACATAACCACGAATAGGCTCGAGATCTTGCGTTGGTTCACTCTCCTTTCCTCGCGCTCGATAGGTGAGTTGGACTAACTCAAACTGTGCGAGCAATGCATCGAGGTGATAGCGCGCTAGTTGCTCGAGTTGTGTAAACGTACTGCCGTGGGGATCGACGGCATCATGCGCGCCGGCAGTGAGTGTGGCCCAAAAGTTCCCCACAACTGCCGTCAGAAGATCGTGTTTGTTGCGGTAGTACAAATAAAGGGTGCCTTCTGCCAGACCTGCTTGTCGGGCTATGTCGACCATTTTTGCGCCGTCAACACCACGGCTCGCAAAGACCGTGCTCGCTGCCGCGATGATGCTCGCTTCGCGCGCTTCGAACTTTTCTCGTTGTGTGTCTCGGGTGTTCTTCATGGTCTTGCCTTCATCAGTAAGAGTCGCTAAAGTCAGCAATGAGTTTGCCTCAATTATAATGAGTGATATTTATAAATGAGTCAAAGCCCAGTTACGAGTAAAGACCGGTAATTACGGCAGAAGACATCATCCATGAAAAAACAGTGTGTACGCATAGGTGGGGCGACAGGATATTGGGGCGATGCCGACATGGCCGTACCCCAGTTTCTCGCGGATGGCGATGTCGACTTTATCGTTTTCGACTATCTCGCTGAAATTACCATGTCGATCCTCGCCCGAGCACGGGCGGCTGACCCCGCTATGGGCTATGCCACCGATTTTGTGACCAGTGTTATCAAGCCTCACCTGACGGCTATCGCTTCATCTAACGTTCGGTTAATCAGTAACGCTGGGGGTGTGAATCCTGAACGCTGCGCAACTGTCGTGCGCGAGCTTATCGCTGAAGCGGGCCTGAAGCTTAGTGTTGCTGTTGTCACTGGGGATGATCTAATGCCTCAACTGTCCGCATTGTCAGCGCTTAATCCAGAGGAAATGTTTTCGGGCGATGCGTTACCTCCGTTAGAGCACGTTGCGAGTGCAAATGCGTATCTCGGTGCGTTTCCGATCGCGAAAGCGCTTGATGACGGCGCAGATATTGTCATCACGGGTCGCTGCGTCGATAGTGCAGTCACGCTAGGTGCATGCATTCATAGTTTTGGTTGGACTTCACAAGACCTAGATCACCTGGCAACGGGCTCTTTGGCCGGGCATATCATTGAGTGTGGTGCCCAGGCGACGGGAGGAAACTATACCGATTGGCAAGCACTGGCAGGGAGTTTGCACAATATTGGCTACCCCATTGCACAGATAACGGATTCGGGCGATTTGACGATTTGCAAGCCCCGTGGAACCGGTGGTGCGGTGACTGTAGGTACGGTAAGCGAGCAGATTCTCTATGAGATAGGTGATCCGGCCGCTTACTATCTGCCCGATGTTATTTGCGATTTTTCACACGTTACTGTGACGCAGGAGGGTACCGACCGCGTCGAGGTACGGGGCGCAAAAGGTACGGGGATTCCTGATGACTATAAAGTATCGATAACCTGGGCTGATGGATGGCGAGCAGGAACAACATTCTTTTATGTGGGAAGTCGTGCTGCAGAGAAGGCTCGTATCTTCGCTAATGTCGCTCTTGAGCGCAGTCGGAGCAAACTTCACGCCTTGGGTGTCGAAGATTTTCAAGAGGTGTCTATCGAAGTCGTCGGTGACGAAAGCCACTACGGTAGCGCGGCGAGATATGTTCGCTCTCGGGAGGTCACGGTCAAGGTCGCTTGCCGTCACGCCGAGCGGTCCGCTGCGGCATTGCTGCTGCGTGAGTTAACGGGCGCTGCGTTGGGTGCTCCCGCGGGATTATTCATGTTTGCCGGTTCTAGGCCTAAACCATCACCAGTCATTCGTTTGTTTTCTACATTAGTCCCTAAAGATTTTACGCGCGTCGACGTGCTGGGCGAAAATAGCCGCTGGCATTACTCCCCCGAGCAGATGCGTAACATCGTTCCCGTAATATCGAATCCTCTGATTCCTGAAGGCGATAGTGCCGACGAGTTGGTGAGTGTGCCGCTTGAGCGATTGGCGTGGGCGCGATCAGGTGACAAAGGTAACAAAGCAAACATCGGAGTCATCGCGCGAAAAGCTGATTATTTACCATGGATTGCGCGCACGCTGACCGTTGACTCTGTGAATGAGCGCTTCGCACATTTCTTGGCCTCACCCGCTATTGATCGGTATTACATGCCCGGATTACACGCACTTAACTTTGTTTTGCACGAGGCGCTTGGCGGTGGTGGCGTTGCCAGCTTACGCAATGATCCGCAGGCTAAATGCTATGCCCAGCTTTTGCTCGATGTTTCTATTCCCATACCTAAAAAATTGATCGGAGACGATTAGCCATGCCTGAGATTGTGTCCTTAATTCAGCCTAATACTGCGGCTTACGACGAGAATCGCGCCAGTATGCTGGGCTATATTGAGCAACTGCGTGCGCTGGAGCAGCGTGCTATTGATGCGTCCAGTAAGCGCAATGCAACGTTTGAAAAGCGCGGTCAGCTTCCACCTATTGAGCGTCTTCGGCACTTGCTTGACCCTGGGATGCCCTTCTTACGAATGCACACCTTGGCTAATTTCTGTGTTGGCGATCCCAATCGCGAAACGAGTATCCCGGGAGCGTCGGTGTTGGTGGGGATCGGTTTCGTGCAAGGTACGCGCTGCATGATTTGGGTCGATGACTCGGGTATTGCGGCCGGTGCTGCGACGGACCGCTCCGTTGAAATTGCCTTATCAATACAGAATGTTTGCATGCGTCAAAAGTTACCGCTGATTCACTGCGTAGAGAGCGCTGGTGCTAATTTACTGAAGTACCGCGTCGAGTTGTGGTCACAGTTTGGCGCGGTTTTCCGTAATCTCGCGCGAATGTCATCGATGGGCCTGCCAGTGATTTCAGTGCTGCATGGCGGCTCCACCGCGGGCGGCGCTTACATGCCCGGTATGTCTGATTATGTGATTGGTGTAAAAGAGAATGGCATGGCTGCGCTAGGTGGTGCTGCACTGGTCAAAGCCGCGACGGGTGAAGAAGCTAACGACCGTGAGCTCGGCGGTTCAGAGATGCATGCCAGCACCTCAGGCTTGGTCGAATATCTCGTCGAGGATGACGCTCATGGCTTGCTTACAGCGCGAGACGTCATGCGCTCCTTAGATTGGAATAAGCGCGGAGGATCGACCCACCGTCAGTCCTATCAGCCACCAATGTATCCTGCTGAGCAATTGGCAGGTGCTGTGCCCACAGACCCGAAAACCCCTTATGATTTTCGAGAAGTGTTGGCGCGTATTGTCGATGGTTCGAGCATTGAAGAGTTTAAGTCACGCTATGGTGTGTCGACTGTTTGCTGCCATGCGACAATTTCTGGTATCGCGGTTGCCTTCATCGGCAACAATGGCCCAATAGATCCTGCGGGCGCGACGAAGGTCGCGCATTTTGTTCAGCTTTGCGATCAGGCCGATATCCCCTTGATTTTTTGCCACAACACGACCGGCTATATGGTCGGTACCGAGTACGAGCGTGCGGGCATGATTAAACACGGTTCAAAAATGGTGCAAGCGGTAGCCACTGCGCGAATGCCCAAGATCTCGTTACATATCGGAGCGAGCTATGGTGCCGGCAACTATGGTATGTGCGGATGGTCGTACGAGCCTGACTTTTTGTTTTCTTGGCCCAGTTCTCGCACCGGCGTCATGGCGGGCCAAAGTGCTGCAAAAACCATGAGTGAAGTGGCTCGCTCGGTTGCAGCTCGTCGGGGCGAAGAACCGCCAACGGAGCAGTTATCGGCCCAGGAGGCTCAAATTTGCGCGCATTTTGATGCCCAGGAAGATGCCTTCTTCACCTCTGGCCGTGTTCTTGATCATGGTGTTATCGATCCTCGGGATACGCGCAAAGTTCTCACTTTTTGTTTAGAAACTATTGTAGAGGGCCGCAAGCGGGAGCTCCGAGCAAACAGTTTCGGCGTAGCGAGGATGTGAGTTATGGCCATTTTTCCAGAGACTCAATTCATAGATCTTGATCCCAACGATGGCTGGTTAACCGTGTGGTTTAACCAGCCCGAGAGGCGTAATCCTTTAACGGACCAAGTGGTTCAAGAGTTGATTCAAGTGTGCGACGCGCTTGTTGATAGCCAAGAGATCAGAGGCCTCACTATTCGCGGGCGCGGTGGTTTCTTTTGTGCGGGCGGCGACCTCAAAGGTTTTCAAGCGATGGCGCAGGGAGAGTCTGCAGCTGCGATTGCGACAAGCGAAATGATCGGCGATTTGTTGGCGCGGGTGAACACACTGCCGCAAGTGACGATTGCCTTGCTCGAGGGCGCAGCAATGGCTGGCGGTTTAGGACTCGCCTGCTGCTGCGATGTAACGATTGGTACTACTGATACGCGCTTTGCATTTACTGAAACGAGTATTGGAATATCGCCTGCTCAAATCGCTCGTTTTGTGTTGCAAAAATGCGGCTACGCAACCGGCCGCAGGCTGATGCTGACAGCTGCGCGCTTTAAGGGAGAGGAGGCGAAGGCTCAAGGTTTGCTTGATCATGTTGTCGCGAATAGTGCTGATCTCGAAGCCGCGGAACGTGTTATTCGGCGTGATGTTCTCGCCTGTGCTCCCGGCGCGGTTGCTGCCACCAAGGCCTTGATTACCCAGTTGGCTTCGATTCCCGATGATCAAAAAGTCGCCTTTGCTGCCGATAATTTTACGCAATGTTTGCAGAGTGACGAGGGAAAAGAGGGCGTCGCCTCATTTTTAGAGAAGCGCAAGCCGCTTTGGTATAAGGAGATTTAACGGATGCAGCCTATTTCAAGTGTGCTGATCGCTAATCGTGGCGAGATCGCCGTTCGTGTAATTCGGACAGCGCGAGCCATGGGGCTACGGACCATCGCAGTCTATTCTGATGCGGATAAACACGCCTTGCATGTTAGAGAAGCCGATGCGGCTGTTCGAATAGGCCCTGCACCTGTTGCCGATTCTTACTTAAATATGGATGCGGTTCTCGCGGCCGCGACCGGTGCGGGCGCCGATGCCATTCATCCCGGTTACGGTTTTCTTTCTGAGAACCAGGCGTTCGCTTCTGCCTGTGAGTCTGCGGGTATCGTTTTCATAGGTCCTCCCAATACCGCTATTGATGTCATGGGCGATAAGGCTCGTGCCAAACGCGCGATGTTGGCGGCTGGGGTGCCGTGCGTTCCCGGTTATCAAGGTGATGATCAATCAGTGGCAACGCTAGTCGCAGAATCTCAACAGATAGGCATGCCCGTCATGGTGAAAGCCGCTGCGGGAGGTGGTGGTCGAGGCATGCGTTTGGTTGAAGACATTACGCAACTGCAGAGCGCCATAGAGTTTGCTCAATCAGAAGCTGAGAATGCTTTTGGATCGAAAGAACTGATCATCGAAAAGGCGGTGATTCGCCCCCGGCACGTGGAAATTCAGGTGTTTGCTGATCGCCATGGCAATGTCATTCACTTGGGTGAGCGAGATTGCTCTATTCAGCGTCGACATCAAAAAGTTGTAGAGGAATCGCCCTGCCCAGTGATGACGCCTCCGTTGCGAGAGGCGATGGGTTCTGCTGCTGTTGAGGCTGCGCGCGCTGTTGATTACGTGGGCGCGGGTACGGTTGAATTCTTGCTCGACGAAGGGGGTGATTTTTACTTTCTGGAAATGAATACGCGTTTGCAAGTAGAGCACCCGGTTACAGAGTTAGTGACAGGCTTTGATCTTGTCGAATGGCAGCTGCGTGTGGCGCGAGGTGAGCCACTTCCTGTGACGCAGGAGCAGGTAGCGTTGCTGGGTCATGCTATTGAAGTGCGGCTTTATGCAGAAGATCCTTCGCAGGGGTTTCTGCCTAGCACGGGTCCTGTTCGGTTATTTCACTGTCCCGACCGAGAGGGCGTTCGTGTCGACACTGGTGTAGTGTCAGGCGATCAGGTCTCGCCATTCTATGACGCCATGGTAGCTAAAATTATCGGTTACGGGACGAATCGCGAAGACGCTCGTCTGCGCTTAATAGCTGCGCTCAGTGAGTCAGCGTTGCTGGGACTCAGTAATAATCGCGATTTCTTAATTAGTGCCTTGGGCAACGCTTCTTTCGTGAGCGGTGAGGCTACAACGGCTTTTATCGGTGAACAATACGGCGATAGCTTTGCGCGGGAAGCGATTCCCGCACATTTTTTTGCGGCCGGCGCAATCATTAGCCATCAGCTGGCCCGGTTAGAGAGCCATGCGCGAACGCTTGGTGTTTCGGAAGAATTGCTGGGGTGGGCATCGGCTCGAGACATCAGGGTGAGTAGCGAATTTCAAGTGGGTGAGGATGTTCAAGCGCTGTGTTTGATCGCAACCAGCGCGACAGAGTTTTCTATTGAAATGAACGGCACATGTTTCAGTGCAGTGGTGAACAGTATGGACAGTCATAGTGCGTCGCTGACTGTCGATGGTGTGAGCCAAAGCTATCAGTTCTATCACGATGGACCTGCGGCGCTCCACTTGGCGTCCTCTGAGCGCACCGAAGTATTGATAGATCTGAAGCGTTTACCACCTGCGACTCATGATGCTGCAGGTAGCGGCACTGTTACAGCCCCAATGCACGGTCTTTTAATGTCTGTTGCGGTTGTAGAAGGGCAAGAGGTCAGAAAAGGAGAGCGATTGGCAGTGCTTGAAGCCATGAAGATGCAGCACGAACTCACCGCTGCGATTGACGGTATTGTTAGTGCGATTAAAGCGACCGAGGGTAATCAGTTGGCAGCTGGAGATCTAATTTTAGTGATCGAATCATCCGAAGGTGATGACGGAGCCGGCGCTAATTAGGAGGCAGAGCAAGATGGACCAGGCACAACATTTTTTAGAAGAATCTCAAGACTTAGATACTCTGATTCGACACCTCAGTGATGAGGATTTAGAGCAGGTAACGGCGTTTAAATCCTGGCATATTTCTACGGTAATTCGCCACTTACATTTTTGGAATCAGATGGCGCTTTATGCGCTGCAGGACGGCGCACGCTTCAAACAGGCAATAGCGCCTGCGATGAACGCGATGCAATCTGGGGCGACGCTTGCGGGTTATGAAGCGACGGCGCTCCCTGTGTCCGGCAGCGAGTTAGTTGCGCTGTGGCGTGAGACCTATGGGATAGTTGCCGAGGCCTATGCATCGGCTGATCCCGCACAGCGGTGTACCTGGGCTGGACCGAGTATGAGCGCTCGCTCGTGTATTACGGCGCGTCAGATGGAGACTTGGGCTCATGGCCAGGAGGTTTATGATTGTTTAGGCCGCACTCGAGTCAACACTGATAGGCTCCTCAATGTCGTCGTGCTGGGTATTAACACCTATGGCTGGACATTTCAGGTCCGTGGGGAGGACGTCCCCGAGCCAAAACCTTATGTAGAGCTCAGAGCGCCCTCGGGTGAGCTATGGCAGTTTGGTGATCCGCAGGGGGAGAATCGCATTACGGGTGATGCCGAAGCGTTTGCCCAGGTTGTCACGCAAACTCGAAACGTGGCGGATACGCGACTTGTGTGTGAAGGCAGTATTGCAGAGCGTTGGATGCAGAACGCCCAGTGCTTTTACGGTGGACCCACCGAGCCGCCAGCGCCGGGCACGCGCCAAAAACGTGCCAGCTGACTAATCGAGAGCCTGCGCTCGATTAGTCATGCGAGCGAGCGCAAACCAAAATAATTCGTCACTCGAGTATCCGGTGATTCTGTCGACTTCACGACAGTCGTGAAGCTGCACAAAAGTCGGGGTGCCGAGCACCGCGGCGACTTGGCAGTTAGACAGTGGGTGTTTGCCCGAAGCCCAGTCCTCCAGCGTTATTTTGGTTAGAGGAAGCGTTATGGCTTCCTGGGTTTTACCGTATACGGGTTCCACCTCGGCTTTCCATTTCATACATGCCCCGCAATCAGGACTGTATATATAAAGAAGTTCATCGGCATCACTCGCGGCTGCCAGTGCCAGAAATGCGAACGCGGTAATAAAACGCATTGATCCAGTGCTTATCATCATATTTTTAAGTACGAGAACCCGAGTTCAAATTGCAGACGGCCTAATTCAGCGATGCCGGATGGCACTGTTTCAATGCCGAAGGTGAGGTCGTCAGCGCTTTTGTTAAAGCTTCTGAGCGTATTGCCGCAGGCGAAAATACGAACATTTTGAGCTAATAATTGTTCCATCTGCGCTCCGTAAAGACCGCCATTGGAATCAGTAGCCCCTTCTAGTGCAGGCTTTACGCCATCGGCAATAAGTATGACGCGGATGGGTATCGATGGGTGCGCCTCTAGGTGGCGAGTGATTTGTCGTAAACCGCGATTCATAGTTTTATCGCTATCGACATGAAATGCGACGCCCCCCGGCTCATGCGCCTGTGTCAGGCCGCTAAAGGCCGTAGCTATAAAATAGAAGACGGCAACAATGAGTTGCTGTCGGGCCCGTGCTCGAGATCGAATCGCCATTCTCATATCCTTTGTTTTGTCTTTTTTGGGCTGACAGATAAACCTTTGATATGCTGCAAAGAGTTACCGATTTGCCGGCATTAAACAAGGTTGCACAGAACCCGCCCCTGCAGTTATTATAAATAAAGTTATAAGCATATAAAAAGATGCGATAAGCAGCTTGAGCGCAAAAGTTGCGCTGTAATCTGCCAAAATGCATCAGGGTTTAAGAACAAATGGGGGAGCGGCTGCAATGAGTGATAGCAGCGAACACACGCAGGGACACGTACGCCCAGCGCCAGAATCTTTCATCAAGCCTGATCTTGTGGCCAGTATCTCTGCCCACGGAATCGATGACGAGCGTCGCGGACTCTTAAAGGGAGCGTTTGCCTCAGCGCTTGTGGCCATGACAGGGAAGGCAGTTGCGGGTGAAAGTGACCCGAACATTGTCAACGTACCTGAGTGGAGCAAGATTTTAGGTAAGTCTGTGGCGACCAACCCGTACGGCCTGCCCTCAAAGTACGAAGCTAATATTATTCGCCGACAGAGTCCTGGACTGACCCAAACTGATCAAGCGAGCGTTGCGTTTACGCCCCTGCAAAGCATGTTCGGCATGATTACGCCGAGTGGATTGCATTTCGAGCGACACCACCAGGGTTGGGTCGATATCGACCCTAGCCGGCACCGTTTCATGATTAATGGCTTGGTTAAGACTCCGATGGTCTTCACTATGGAAGAGCTCATGCGCATGCCCAGTGTCTCTCGCATGCACTTTCTAGAGTGTGGTGCTAATACGGCGCTCGAGTGGGGTAATTCAGCGGTACCGACGGTACAGTATACCCACGGCATGTTGTCAGGTTCTGAATGGACGGGAGTCCCTCTATCGCTACTACTCGAGCGTGCTGGCATCGATCTGGCCAAGGCCAAGTATATTCTCGCTGAAGGTGCCGACGGCTCCAGTATGACCCGTACGATCAATATTGAGAACGCGCTTGATGATTGTATCGTTGCCTACGGACAAAATGGCGAGATGATCCGCCCAGAGCAAGGCTATCCGTTACGCTTGGTGGTGCCGGGTGTTCAGGGGGTATCTTGGGTGAAGTGGTTACGGCGAATCGAAGTAGGTGATCAACCCTACGCTGCGAAGGATGAAGCGAGTCATTACGTTGATCTCATGCCAGACGGAATGCAGCGTCAATATACGGCGATTCAAGAAGCTAAGTCGGTCATTACCAGTCCCTCTGGTGGGCAAAAGCTAATGAATCAAGGCTATTACTGTGTTACTGGTCTCGCCTGGTCGGGTCGAGGCGTGGTCAAGAAAGTTGAGGTGTCTGCGGATGGCGGACGCAATTGGCACGAAGCACGCATCGAGGGTCCTGCGCTGCCTAAAATGATTACTCGCTTTAATTTCGACTGGGTTTGGAAAGGTGAGGAGGCGCTGCTACAAAGCCGCGTGACTGACAGCACAGGCTATGTGCAGCCACAGCGTACTGAGCTGATTGCGGTTCGTGGAACACGCTCCATCTACCACAACAATGCAATTCAAACATGGCGCGTTAACCAGTCGGGGGAGGTTGAAAATGTGCAGCTTGGCTAAGACATTACTCGCCGGAATGGCGCTTCTCTCTACGGTAACGTTTGCATCGTCTTATCCCGAGGCGCTTAATCAGTTGGGGCGCGTTGCGACCGATGCGGAAGTTGCTGCTTGGGATATTGACGTTCGCCCAGATTTTAAAGGCTTACCCGTAGGTTCAGGATCAGTCGAAGATGGCGAAGCAATTTGGTTAGACAAATGCGCGGTGTGCCATGGTGACTTCGGGGACTCCAATGAGGTGTTTTCACCGCTGGTGCTTGGCAGCATTACGCCCGAGGATATGGAGTCAGGTCGAGTGGCGGCATTGACTGATGCGGCAGTGGTGCGAACAACGTTGATGAAAGTGGCGACTCTGTCGACTATTTGGGATTACATCAATCGTGCGATGCCTTGGAACGCGCCTAAATCTCTTGAGGTTGATGAGGTGTACGCGCTCACGGCCTACTTATTGCATTTGGGCTATATCGTCGAGTACGACTTTGTCTTGTCCAATGAAAATATTAACGACGTCCAGGCGCAAATGCCTAACCGTAATGGAATGACTACTGACCACGGACTTTGGTCGGTCAGCGGCACGCCAGACGTAGTCGGTTCAGGCTGCACGTCTGACTGCAAGGTTGATACCACGGTCACATCTTTTATACCCGCGTATGCCATGAATGCGCACGGGAATCTTAAAGATCAAGTGCGCGACTATGGGCCCTTTCCCGGTATTCAAACCGCGCCAGAATCGGACGCTGCTGAAGTTGCCGCGCCAACGAACGTCATTCCTGAGCAGGCATTGATCAGTAATGGTTGTACGGGGTGTCACAAGCAGGAGGGGCAATTAGTCGGCCCGAGTTTTAACGACATCATGGCGCGTTACAAGGGCCAAGATGCTTTTGAGTATTTGAAGGGCAAGGTGAAAAATGGTGGCTCGGGGGTGTGGGGCAGTATGGCTATGCCTCCCATGTCGCAAATTGACGATAGCGCACTGCAGGCCATTGCTGAATGGCTGGCTGCAGACAATTGATTGATAAAATTGATTGATAAAAGAGAGGCAAGAACTATGAACCACTCAATACAATCCGCAGGGATGGCGCGCAGAAATTTTCTGCGACTCGGTGCATTCGTTGCGGCAACGGCGATGCTGCCCGCAAAGTTATTGGCTGCAATGGTGAGACCCGCAGACGCGTTTACCGCAACAGGGCTCGACAGTACATTTGCCCAGATCGGCGGCATTCCTGAATTACATGACGGCATTATTTTCTCGACGCCCGACATCGCTGAAAATGGCGCGGTTGTGCCTGTTAAGGTTGAGATAGATGGAAACAAGCTACCTAAAGTAGACAAGATTTACGTCATGGTAGAGAAAAACCCCAATCCGTTATCTGCCATGTTCAATGTGCCTGCGGGTACAAAACCTTATGTAGAGACTCGGGTTAAGGTGGCTCAAACCTGTAACCTTTATGCGGTGGTAGATGTGGACGGCAAACTATATATGGCAGCTAAAGAAACCAAGGTAACTCTTGGTGGTTGTGGCGGTTAAAGGAGATTGACTCATGGCTGGAAAAATTAGAATCCGGGCGCAGCAGCAAGGCGATTACACAGAAGTTAAAGCATTAATGCGCCACCCCATGGAAACGGGGCTGCGTAAAGATCAAGCCGGGGAACCTATTCCTGCGCATTTTATTGAAGAAGTGACGGTTACTCATAAGGGTAATGTCGTTATGCATGCTTATTGGGGCGCGGCCGTCTCTGCTAACCCATTCCTAGGCATCCAGTTCGAGGGCGGTGCCCCGGGTGACGAAGTCGCTGTTGTCTGGACTGATAATAAAGGCGAAACCGGCGAAGGCACTACAAAAATTCGTTGAAGGCTTTAGTGGGGACCGCAATGGGAATGACGATAATTAAGAGCTTCACGTTCACTATGAGCGTCTTGACGGCGATGATAGTGCAAGCCCAAGAGGGCATCTTTGACGAGTATCGCGAAATGATGGGTGACGATAACCCTGCGGTGTTTGTCATCGATGAAGGTGAGGAGTACTGGTTCGCACCCGCGGGCCCAAAACAGGCCACATTAGCCGAGTGCGATTTGGGTTTAGGTCCTGGCGTGCTGGAGGGTGCCTACGCGTACTTGCCACGCTACTTCGAGGATGCGGGAAGGGTGATGGACCTTGAAGCTCGCTTAGAGTTTTGTATGGTCGAGCTGCAAGGACGTAGTCGCGAAGACATTCATGCAAAGCCTTATTCTCTA
>ERZ807291.1575-NODE-1575-length-36533-cov-31.089451_pt1 | contig 36533 bp, 22 predicted proteins | sample MGYA00521257_ERZ807291 | MGnify/ENA primary metagenome ERZ807291 (study PRJEB31413, sample SAMN03169783) | marine metagenome | biome: Marine; feature: Water; material: Subsurface seawater | place: North Sea | collected 2011-04-28 | depth 1 m m ...
ATCACCCTAGAATATGATAATTCTGGACTCGACTATAGAGAAGCTGAAATAAAAACCAAGGGTTATAATGACATTGGGTATAATTTTAAAAATATCTCTATCCCTACCCTACAAGTGTTTTTGCCAGAAGGTAAATCCCAACCCACAACAGCAATGGTTGTATGTCCTGGCGGTGGCATGAGAGCTAATGCATTTTTCCATGAAGGATTGGATGTCGCAAAAGCTTTAAACGAAAAAGGCATTGCAGCTTTTGTATTGAAATATAGATTGGTTCCCTCTCATTTGATTGGTAAAAAAGAAGGATTAAATGAACCCTACACAAAAGAAAAAAAGCAGTTGACCTATGGGCATCTGGATGCACTGAACGCCATTGCTCATGTAAGGGAAAATGCTACTAAATACAGAATTGATCCCGACAAAATTGGGATTATGGGATTCTCAGCTGGAGGTGCAGTTACCATAGAAGCAACCTATAAATCCAACGAAAAAAACAGACCCAATTTTTTGGCACCCATTTACCCGTGGATGGTCATTGTAGAAGATCAAGAACCTCCCGCCTATGGCCCGCCTTTATTTGTAGCCTGTACCACTGCGGACAAATTGAACCTCGCTATACCCAGTGCTGAACTCTATATCGATTGGGCAAAAAAGGGTTTTGTATGTGAACTACACAATTATCACCATGGAGATCACGGTTTTGGAATGAGAAAAACAGGCCATCCCGTGGACAATTGGTTTGAAAATATGGTAGACTGGATTGCAGCCATTGGAATGATGAACTGATTACTTTTTCTTTTCTTTACCTCCACCACTTATTGCAGTAAGATTATAGTTGACCTTAAAAACAATGAATCTGGGCTGAATGACATAGGAGTTGGTCGTAAATGAAAATTGATTGAAACTGTCTCTGTTGATCTGCGTGTCGTTGAGAAGGTTAGTGGCTTTAACGCCAAACTCCCAACGCGATCCTTGTTGATTGTATGATAACTCTGCCTCTAGAAAACGATATTCGTTAAGGGTCTGTTCCTGGTTTCGGTAATAATTATAGGTATATTTTGATTTAAATACAAAACCTTTTAAGAAGTATGCATCTACTTGCACATAGGGCGCATCGGTGAAAAACTTACTTTGGACATCTCCGGTTTTGTAATCCCTGATGCTGTAGGTGTATCCAATTTCTACATTGGGTTTGTCTCTAAAGTTGGTTGCAACGTTTGCCCTATAGCGTTGGGTAAAATTACTGGACTCGGTGGGAGTATCATTGATAACGTTATTAAAGTCACTAAAATTATAATTGATGCTCAGTCCTCCTTTTAAATTTTTGGATCGCTTATCAATTCTTCCCGAAGCGGTATAAATGTCACGTGGAAAATTAGAATTTGTAGCAGTCCGCACACTATTGATACCCTCCACCCTAGTTGTGTTCTGAATGGCATCATCCCTTGTGGAGTAACTCAGATTGGCAAAGATATTAGTGAAATTAAAGATATTGATGCTCTGATAATTGAGGTTGGCTACATTAAAAGTGGCAGCCTCCAAATTGGGATTTCCTTGAAAAAAGGAGTTGTAGTTTCTAAAAATATAACCCTCCGCCAAATTGTTGATGTCGGTAAATTGTCGGGTAGATCGGTAAACTAATCTCAAAGTTTCAGAATCTTTGAATTTGAGTAAAACACGGAAATCGGGTCTAAAAAAGCTGAATGAATTTTCAGTCAGACCACTGAATTGCCTGGTCTCCGTCTTATAGGAGTGGAGGGTAATCCCTGGGTCGAAAGTAAAAATTCCTGTTATAAACCGATAATGTAGGGCTGCATAGACGTCCTGAAAACGAAAAGAAACATCATTATTCAAATTGTTATCAGAAAAATTTTGTTCGATATTGTTGTCTAAAATTTGGAAAATAGAAGAATTAAAATCTTGTTTAACATCGGTTAAACCCAATGTTAGATTGAGGTTGGCCTTCGGAGTTACAACATAAAAATAGTCCAGTTTCCCCTCTATTTTATCGGTTTTAGTCTCTCGATCTTGATTGATGTTAAAACGCTCTTGATCTGAATTCAGATTTAAAATACCTCCAAAGGGCTGAAATTGTTTGATGGCGCGATAAAAAGGATCCTCTTTTTGGGTCAAATGTTGCATTTCCATCGAGAATATATGATCTTGATTATGGGTATAGTACAACCTAAGCTCTTGGTTTAAAGAATAGGGCGTTTGTTGACGGTACTGTCCAATCTGTTCGGAAACACGATTATCTTGCCTCCCAGAAATAGTGGTCAGATCGGAAATTTCATTCTGATTGGAGGTATTAAATAGTATGTTGTATTCCGTTTGAAGATTTTCGTTGGGATTGTATTCTGTTGTGAATTTATAAAGTTGTAACTCGTTTTCCTGAGTAGTGTACTCTGAAGTTTCCTCCAAGGCATTGGAAACGGTGTACCTTCGGGTATTCTTTTCTTCTAAAATGTTTTCTGCTCGCGTATAAATAGCAAAGCCACTGAATTCTAGTGCTTCAGAAGGAGCATAACTAAAGTTATAGGCACCAAACTGAGAGTCAATGGATTTGGCTCTATTGTTTTGCAGATTGGTAAAGCCAGCATCGTCAGAACTGATGTCTATAGAGGTACCCGTTCGGGCGTTGAGGTTGTTGAAGCCTCCCCCAAAACGATAAAAATCTCTGCGAGAAAGCGGTGGCTCCCCAACGTTATTGATATTGCCTAAAAGGTTTATGCTAAGGTCTTTGGAGTAATAAAAAATCTTGGGAATAGCGATGAATCGATCGTCATTTCCAACCCCACCGATCAACTCTCCAAACCAAAACTTATCCTTTCCACTCTTTAAACTAATGTTGATGGCAATATTGTCTTCATTGTTGGTAACACTTCTGAGTTGATTGACCTCAGAAAAGTTTCTCAACACCTCCACTTTACCTACTGCGTTGGCTGGTAAATTTTGGGTAGCCAGTTTGGAATCTCCATCAAAAAAATCCTTTCCCTCTACCGTGATTTTGGTAATTTCTTTTCCCTCAACCTCAATACGCCCTTCGTCGTTCACTTCGATTCCTGGCAAATTTTTGAGCACATCTTCTAATTTTCTTTCAGAACCGGTATTGAATGAATCGGCATTATAAATGATGGTGTCCCCCTTGATGGTAACTGGCATCTCATAAACCACTTCAACCTCGTCCAAAGACTCTGCTTGCTCTTCCAATACAAAGTTCTTTTCAATGTTATTCTGTTCGTTGAAGACAAAAGCGATCTCTCTTAAGCCAATAAAAGATATTTTCACATCATAATCTGTTGCTTTTTTTAGGGTGATCCTATAGTAGCCCGCTTCGTTAGAAATTCCAAAGCCATCGAGTATTTGGGTTTCTTTTTCAACGGCTACAATATTGGCTCCCATTATTGGCATTCCACTTTCATCGGTGATGGTTCCTTCCAAATCTATATTTTGGGCAAGGACAAAAAAGGTGGGAATCAGGAAACATCCCAATAAATATATTTTTCTCAATTTTATGATTTTAAATTAACGGGGGCTGAAATTTCTTCCTCCTTGTCTAGGATTCCTCTGATACATTTCACGCATTTCAGCTAATTTTTCAGTTCTAATTTTGTTGTACTCTTCCGTGCTTACGACAGTCCCTTTATCGGGAGCTTTGATTTTCATTTTTTCCTTGGGATTCATGATCACTTTAGTACATAATACAGTTGTATTATTAGAGCTAACTTCAAGAATAAGTCCAGGTAAGCCTCCGTGTTTGTGAGGGCCTGTTGAAACCGGAATCTGAGGGGTAAACCAGGCTGTGACGTTCACTGTTTTCATTTTGGGTTTATTATCCTGAGAACTTTGCCTCCCAAACTGAAAAGTCTCTTGGGCAACTTCCCTACTCGTGGTTGCTTTATAGGCAGTATAATTTCCAATTTGTTTTGATTCTCCCGAAAGCACCCACTTGCTATTGGGCAGACTGTCTTTTATCAAGAATATTTTTCCGAAAAGCTCCACACGATTGGTAAAGGTTTTTGATGCAAATTCTTTGTGTAAGGTTCCCTGAAAAGGACTCATAAAAGACATGAAATTAAAACGACCATTCCCTTGGGAGTTGTCCAAACGTTCCTCTTCATAAAAGGAGGAAGCAGAGCTATTAAAATCCAATTCATAGTTCTTTTCCAAATTGGACTTCATACGTTCCATAAATCTTTGCTTCCGCTCGGGTGGAATATTGGCACCAAAGTTGGAATCCATTGTGGTCTTGGACATATAATAAGCTTTCCCCTGAAACTCTTGAGCAAATATTGTTGTCAACGAAAGAAGAAGGAGAGATATAAAGGTGAAATTTTTCATTAATTTATTTTTGTAACATTTCTTTGACTGTTTATTTATGGTTGGGTTTAATCGGATTTAGTTTTTAAAATTTATATATTGGACTTTATTGATGACAAATGCGAACCCATTTGGACTATAAGATATAGTATTATTATGAAAAAAATAAATCAAGCCAATAACAGCAAAAGAAGAGATTTTATCAAAAAAGCTGTTTCAATTGGATCGTTAATGGTCCTTCCCAGCCATGTGCTGTTTGCTAAAAAAGAAATACGAGATGCCTCAGGTAAGGTCATTCAGAAAGCCGTAGTTCTTCCCAATGATAAGGTTAATCTGGCTTGTTGTGGCATTGGAAATAGAGGAGCAAGTGTAGTTAAATATCTTAATGATACTGGTGCTGCCAACGTAGTGGCACTGTGCGATATTAACATGGGAGGTGAGAAAACGCTCAAAACCATGGACACTCATAATAAGGCCAAACGATACCAAGACTTTAGAACCCTGTTCGAAGAGATGAGCGACAAGTTTGATTCGGTAAGTGTTGCCACTCCAGATTTCTCTCATTTTCCCATCACCATTCTGGCCATGTCTTTAGGTAAACATGTATATGTCGAAAAGCCTTTGACCAGAACCTTTGAGGAATCGGAAATGTTGATTAGAGCGGCCAAAAAGTATAATGTCGCTACACAAATGGGAAATCAAGGGCATTGTCAAGACAACTATTATCAGTTCAAAACATGGGTTGAGAAGGGCATTATTAAGGACGTGAAAGAGATTACCGCTCATATGAATGGTAAGCGCCGCTGGCACGGATGGGATACCCAGATGAAAAAGTTTCCTGTTGGGGGAAAAATCCCTAAAACCCTAGATTGGGATAATTGGCATGTTGCATACCCTTATCACGATTTTCACAAAGATTTTATCGATGGACAATGGCGGTGCTGGTATGCCTTTGGAAATGGAGCTTTGGGTGACTGGGGTGCACATATTATGGACGGTTTCCATCAGTTTCTGGACTTGGGATTGCCTCAAAAAATCGAACCCAAAAAATTAACCGGACACAACGATTTATTTTATCCTCAATCCTCAACTTTGAAATTTCACTTTCCCAAGAGGGGAGATATGCCTAAAGTCAACGTCACTTGGTATGACGGAGTAGAAAACCTACCAGAAGTTCCTGAAAATTACGGCGATATAGAAATGGAAACTATGGTCAAAACTAAAAAAGGAATGGTAAAACCTAAAAGTCTCAGACCAGGAAAAGTGATATACGGTAAAGATCTTACCTTCAAAGGAGGGTCCCATGATCGAACACTAAAAATACTTCCTGACCAAAATGCAAAAGACATTCAAAACAACTTACCAGAATACCACAAAAGTGAAACCAATCACTTTATGAATTTTCTAAATGCCTCCAGAGGATTAGAAAAAACATTGTCCCCCTTTGAGGTAGCAGCTCCCTTGAGTCAGGTTTTTTGTCTAGGCACGATTGCTCAACAACTCAACCAAACCCTTTTATTTGACAGAAAAACAAAAACCATTACCAATAACACTATGGCCAATCAGCTCCTGAAAGGTTATCCGCCAAGAAAAGGTTGGGAGGAATTCTATAAATTGGCTTGATGCAATCAAAACAATATTTAAAAAATCTAATTCAACTCAATTTTGCTGTCTTAATTATTAGTACATCGGGAACCCTTGGACGGTACATCGAACTTCCTGTTCCCGTGATCATTTTTTTGAGGGCTGCCATTGGAGGCTTTTTTTTATACCTTTTCTGCAAGTGGAGAAAAATGAGTTTTACAATTCATACTAAAGATCGCAAGACTATTTTTTTTAGTGGGGTATTAATGGGCATGCATTGGATCACCTATTTTATTGCTCTCAAACTATCGAGTGTAGCCATTGGAATGCTCTCCGTATTTACTTATCCCATCATCACTACCTTCTTAGAACCCATTATGCTCGATAGTAAATTCAATAAATCAAACCTGCTTTTAGGCTTAATGGTTTTGGTGGGGATTTACTTTTTGATCCCTGAAATTAGTCTGGAAAATGATCAATTTATCGCCATCGGTTTTGGTGTTTTTTCAGCCTTTTGTTATTCCATTAGAAATATTTACATGAAATCAAAAGCTGCTGAATACGAAGGTTCAATCCTAATGGTTTACCAGTTAATCATTGTTTCGGTATTGCTATCACCAGTGTTTCTTGTTTACGATACCACAGGCTTGGAATCGTCTCTTCCTGCAGTTTTAATTCTTGCCCTACTGACCACAGCTACGGGTCACACATTGTTTATCTATAGTTTTAGAAATTTCAGCATCAGTACTGCCAGTATTATCAGCAGTGTTCAGCCCGTTTATGGGATCATCTTTGGAATGTTAGTGCTGGCAGAATACCCTGCTTTGAGTACCCTCTTTGGTGGATTACTAATATTGAGTACAGTAATGATTGAAAGCATACGTAATTTTAAAAAATAATACCATTATGAGATTTAACACTTTTATACTGATTTTATTTACAATTTGGAGTTGTGAAAAAGCTGTATCACCTCCCAACTTTTTGTTTATCGTAGCAGATGACTTAGGACACAAAGATCTAAGTGCTACGGGAAGCGAATTTTACGAAACTCCAAACATTGATAGGATTGCACATGAGGGGACATTGTTTACCCAAGGCTATGCCAACGCTTCGGTATGTAGCCCCTCCAGAGCAAGTTTGTTGACCGGTGTATACCCAACAGTTCATGGGATTACAGACTGGATTGGTGCAAAATATGGAACAGATTGGCGGGAGGTCGGTCGAAAAACCCAACTGTTGCCCAGCGATTATGTCAAGCATCTGCCTTTCGAAATGACCACACTGCCAGAGGTTTTCAAGTCTAATCAATATAAAACATTTTTTGCTGGGAAATGGCACCTAGGCTCTGTTGAACAAAAATCTCTTCCCACCGATCACGGTTTTGAGATTAACAAAGGGGGGTACCATCGCGGAGGGCCCTATAGTGGAGGATATTTTTCTCCTTTTAACAATCCTTTTCTAGAAGACAAACCAAAGGAAAAAGGAATGACTCTATCGATGAAGTTGGCTCAGGAAACCACTGATTTTATCAAGTCAAATCAAGGAAAACCTTTCTTTGCATATTTGAGTTTTTATGCCGTTCACGCCCCCATCCAGACCACACAAGAAAAATGGCTTAAATACCAAAAAAAGGCTGTAGATCAGGGAATACTTGAAGAAGGTTTTTCCATGGAAAAAAGATTGCCCATCAGAATCAAACAAGACAATCCAGTCTATGCTGGACTATTGGAACAAACCGACGAAGCTGTAGGTCATGTTTTAAACACATTGGATGACTTGAAATTAGATAAAAATACGGTTGTTGTTTTTGTGTCTGATAATGGAGGTGTCTCCGCGGGCGATGATTTTGCAACCAGTAATCTCCCATTGCGAGGGGGTAAAGGCTATCAATGGGAAGCAGGAATCCGTATTCCTTTCTTCATCAAAGCTCCCCAAATAGAAAATGCTGTAAAAAAAATTCATACTCCTGTGACAGGTGCAGACCTATTCCCTACCCTACTGGAGTTGGCCAGTATCGAAAACACCATCCCTGTTGATGGAAAAAGTTTGGTGCCACTGATGGAGAAAAAATCATTAGAAGAGCGATCTCTGTTCTGGCATTATCCTCATTATGGAAATCAGGGGGGAGATCCCAGTGCGATCATTCGCAAGGGAGACTGGAAGCTGATTCATTATTTTGAAGACGGAAAAAACGAACTGTATCACTTGGGTGAGGACATGGGAGAAACCACCAATGTGTTTGATCAAAATACTGAATTAGGAATCGCACTCAAAAACGAATTAGAGCAATGGCTCGAGACTAGTGGAGCTAAAATTCCAGAAAAAGATCTACTTCACAATGAGGAGGAGGAAAAAAAATGGCTCAGTCAGCACAAACAGAAAATGAAATTAAAGGTTGAAAAACGCAGGATGTTTCAACTTGACCCCAACTACCTCCCCAATGAGGATTGGTGGGGAAGTACCATCGACTAATTTGATTCAAAGTGCTGATTCGCAAACTTTATGTATTGCTCCCAATCGTAGTCAGTTACATCGTGTTTTCCGTCTCTCAAATGATATCCCATCGTTCCGTGAAAGGGTTTGTTGACAGGAGGTTGTTTTTCCATCTCTAAAGCCTTCTTCCCATAGATTCTATAGACAGGTGAAGCCTCTTTGGTAGCAATAAATTCGCCATTGGGATCTGCCCAAGCATCTTGACTTGCACTGGCCACATAAACAGGTCTAGGAGCTATGAGTGCGATAAGCATATGCTGGTCAACATCAAGAGCAGTTTCATTTTCATTGAAATAGTGAAAGTTTTTGGCAAACCAATGGGGATAGTTGGTGTTGATATCTGAAAGTTTTTCTCCAAATCTTCTTCTGGAAAGCGCAGCTCCACCACATCCTGAGTTATTGGAGATCACAATACTAAATCGTTGATCATTGGCCCCTGCCCACAATGCGGTTTTTCCCAATCGTGAATGTCCAAATAAGATTACCTTTTTGGAATCTATCAATGGTTCTGTTTCCAAAAAATCCATTATTCTAGACATCCCCCATGCCCAAGCTGATAATGAACCCCACTCGTTTTTTGAAGGTGCCGTTTGACCCGTTTTATAAAAAAGAGAGTGAATACCATCCGAAAAATCATTCTTATCGGGATCTACATTATTGTAATCTATGGTAACCAAGCCATAGCCTGCATTAATCATTTTGTCAATAGCCCAGCGGGAAGTGCGACCTCCTCTTTTATTTTTATTGAATTTTTTGAGTTCCTCCTCACTCAATTCACTTTCCTTTTTTCCATTGATTAAAATCGATGGATCAGCATTTACCGTATAATTTCCTTTAAAATTATAGGCTAAAAACACTGGTGATTTCATTTTGTTCTTAGGTAAATAGATCAGCAATGACATTTTTACAGATCTCTTTTCTTTTTTAAAAATCAAATTGACTTGCTTTCGAATTGCCCTTCCTCCCAAGGCAGTAGGCTCATCATCTAAGACCTCTATCTTATGAAACTCCAATTGGCCAGGAACAACACCATAAACCTGATTGGCAAAATAAGAATGTATCTCCGGACGTCTCAGACCTTCCCAGTCATTAACAGTCTCAATTTCTTTCCCCGTCTCAGTAATCAACAATGGTGGTAAGTCGTAGGGCATAACCTCCGCTTCCTTCTTTATTGTCGGAGTTGTTTTTTGGGCAGACATTGGTCCAAAAAGCAGCAAAATAGGAATTATTAACAAGTATTTTCTTTCCATAAAATCAACTGAAAATGACTATCTTTTTTTGAAAAATTGATTCATAAAGAAAAATACAGTATAAAATGAACCCTAAAAATAAAAAACCAACTTTTCTATTTCCAATTCTTACCATGCTTTTATTTGTAGCATGTCAAACGGTTGAAAACAAGAAACCCTTAAATATTTTATGGCTGGTTTCTGAGGATCTAAGCCCATACTACCTCAATGCCTACGGAGATTTCAGAGCTCCCACACCCAACCTTGACCGTTTGGCCAGAGAGGGGGTCGTTTATACTCACAATTTTTCTGTATCGGGTGTTTGTTCTCCCAGCCGAGCTACTTTGGCTACCGGATTGTATCCCAATGCATTCGGAGCACAAAATATGCGTACCCTGAATCAACAAGCTGCGAACAGAGAAATTGGTATTGTAGACTATCAAGTAGTTCCTCCCCCAGAGGTAAAAATGGTCAGTGAGATCATGCGTGAAAATGGATATTATACCTCCAATAATGCCAAAGAAGATTATCAGTTTTTCAAATCTGAATTGGCTTGGGATGAGTCCAGTCTTTATGCCCATTGGAGAAACAGACCTATGTATGAAACCCCCTTCTTTTCCGTCTTTAATTTCGAAGTTACTCACGAATCAAGAATGTGGAACTTTAAGGAAAGTACTTTTGATGGAGGTGAATTCCCACCTGACAGAAACGCCATCAAACAAAAAATGAGAAATAAAAAATCCAATGTACCCCTATTGACTCCAAAGGATTTGAAAGTGGAAGTTCCTCCCTATCTCCCTCAAAATGAAATTGGAGAAAATGCAATGAGGCGGATGTACACCAATATCATACGAATGGACAAAGGAGTTGGAAAAATTCTTGACCAATTGGAGGAAGACGGTCTTTCGGACCAAACCATTGTGGTTTGGTATTCCGACCATGGTGGGCCGCTCCCACGCCAAAAACGATTACTCTACGATTCAGGGCTTCATGTTCCACTAATCATCCGATACCCAAATGGTTTTAGAGCAGGAGAAAGAGACCATCGTTTGATTAGTTTTGTTGATTTCCCCCCTACCCTGCTTTCTATGGCAGGAATACCCGCACCAAGCTATATGCAAGGACAAGCTTTTGAAGGCACATTTAAGGCCAAAACCCCCAGAACTTTTATTCATGGACATGCCGACCGATTTGACGAAAGAATGGATATGATCAGAGCCGTTAGAAATAAACGATTCAAATATTTAAAAAACTTTCACCCCGAGCGACCCTACTACCTTCCACTGGCTTATCGTGAGAAAATGGAAGTCATGCAGGAGCTTTTGCGAATGCGAGATGCAGGAACCTTGGACGAAAATCAAGCTCAATGGTTTAGGCAAACCAAAGCGGAAGAAGAACTTTTTGATACGGAAAATGATCCCCACGAATTGAATAATATTGCAGATGATCCTGCCTATAGTGATGTTTTAGCCACACTCAGGGCTGAATGTAATCGCTGGATAAAAGCCATAGATGATAAAGGATTCGTAAACGAAGTAGATTTGATCAAAAACTTTTATCCCGATGGCAAAGCTCAATTGACCCAAGTACCCATCATTGACATCAAAGAGGGTAAAGTAGCTGTAAACTGTTCCACTCCTGGGGCAAGAATTGGTTATCGCTATGCTTCAGAAAAGGCACCCCACAAAGGGTGGGAAATTTATAAAGAACCCATCACCGAAAAGCCAAATGACACTTTGGAAATCATCACCCATCGCTTGGGATATAAATACGGGATCACATCAGTAGTCAATGGAATAAAAGGAGAAACCACTTACCCTCCAAACAGACATGACTTAAAAAGGAAATAGAAAATGAGGAAGGATTGACAGTCAATCTTGACTTTTTACTCAGGGAAAATTTCCTCCATTCACCTATTTATTTTTAAAATTTAAATAGTAATTTACTTTTAAAACCCATCAACGATGATTCGATTTTTACTGATTTTTTGCCTCTTTTTGTTTCAAAAAGTTGAACCCATCAAAGCCATATCCTATAACATACGATACAACAACCCCAATGACGGTATGAATATTTGGGAAAACCGAAGGGAGACCGTGGCTTCATTATTGAATGAGCAGAATGCTGATTTTGTGGGTTTGCAAGAGGTCGTTTACCCACAATTACAAGATTTGGTTAGTGCATTAAAAAACTATGACCATATTGGTGTTGGAAGAGAAGATGGAAAAACAAAGGGGGAATACAGCCCTATTTTTTACAAAAAAGAGAAATACAAACTCTTGGAGTCCAATACTTTTTGGCTGTCCGAATCCCCAGAGACTGTCTCCAAAGGTTGGGATGCAATGTTGGAACGCATCTGCACATACGGACTGTTCCAAAACCGAATATCCCAAGAAAAAATATGGGTTTTCAATACCCATTTTGATCACAGAGGGGTGCTGGCAAGAGCGCAATCAATTGATCTGATCACCCAAAAAGTAAAGGAACTAAATCAAGAAAACTTACCCCTCATCATTACAGGGGATTTTAACCTTACACCGGATCAAGCACCCATTCAAAAAATGCAATCTGATTTTGAAGATGTACAAAAAAACCTACCTGTATCTGATCCCTATTACGCTACTTCCAATAATTTTGACACCGATAAAAACAGTAAAAAGAGAATTGATTACATCTTCATTAAAGATTTAAAAGTACTCAGTGCCCGACATCTGTATAAAAAAACTCCCATGGGAGGATGGGCCTCCGACCATCATCCTGTGATGGTTCTTCTCAAAAAATAAGAGTTTAAAATCACTTACAATAGAAGGCTTATTAATTTAAGTGAATGCTAATTAAGACGGTATAGGATATCATAGGTTCCCCCTTTGAGTTCAACCAAATTAAATTGATCATCGCCCTTTTTGGTATTTCTTTCCTGACCGTTAATGTAAACTTTTTTATACGCTAGAGGAACCATTAAATGTGCTTCACTTTGATCGGGAACGGTTAGTTTGATCTCCATTCCAGAACTGATTTTTTTTATGGCAACGGCAACCTTTCCTGCGTAGGTAATATTTCCTGTCTCTGCATAGGAAAGATCAACAAGCTTGGGTTTGACCGTAAATTTTTTCCATCCGGGTGCTAAAGGATAAATACCACATACATATTGGGACAAAATGGTCAAACCACCTCCGCTCCAAGCATGGTTGGTAGAGCCACCACCAAAACCTTCTTTTCCTGCTCCCCAGCCCTCAAAGAGGGTGGTGTGTTCTTTGCTGTCGACCATAAACTTAAAACGTTTTTTCAATCGTTTGAGGGCATAGTCCTCTTGACCCATTTGAAATAAAGCCTCGCAAACATACTTTTCCATATAAGGACTGGAAAATTCTTGGGTAAGAAAAACGTTGAACAAGGAATCATACTTATCAGGTTCTGCAAGACCCGACACCACAGCCAATGCCTGAGCTCGGTCGTCTGCCTCGGCTTTGCTCTGAGGAGACTTGTATTGCTGCCCGTCCCAAAAAACTTGATTAAAGGCTTCCTTAAAATCAACCATGGCTTGTTCAGACCAAGCGGTCTCATGTTGATCTTCCAATGCTAATGACATCAGATGATAGCCTTTTAGGGCAAGATAGTACCAAGCATTGATCAGTAATTTTTTATCGACATTTTTTCCCCAATCTCCCCAATACCATGTTGTTTTAGTGTTTTTGGTGATTCTGTCAATCAGTATTCCATCGGCATCCAACTTCCAAACATCAAGGTATTTTTTTACGCTGGGATAAACTTTTTTTAGGGTTTCTAAATCCCCAGTATTCCAATAGTAATTCCAAAAACCAAAATACCCCACACTGGCCAACATCTGGCCTGGCAATTCCTTTTCCCAATTACCACTTGGCACAGGGGAATAGATGGTGTTGTCTTCTCTTTGCCATGCCATCAATTCTAAAATTCCCTTTTTGGTCAACAATTGGCCTTTGGGGCCAAGTGCATAAAAAGCCTCTCCACTTTCATTGACCACATCGCCCCACCATTGGGATCGCTCTCTGTCAGGGCAATCCATATAGGTGTCTCGCATGGTAACATAAAGTGTTCTTTTGGCTTTTTGCCAGAGTTTATTGAAAAATGGATCGTTTGATTTAAAATATCCCGAAAATTCGGTATCATAACCAGTTTCCCTGTACATGAGATCGATCACCTTTATTCCTTTGGGAATACTATAATAAACTTCTTCACCATTCATCCAGCCGAAGTTTTCATAGTCTTGTTCCCCCTGGGTGGTGACGTATTCACTTCTTACATTGACCGGCCCTCCTCCCTTGTAGTGATCTGTTTTTACTGTAATCTCCTGCCCTTCCTGAGCTTCAATCTTAAAATAGGGAGTAATATGGGCGTTGTAGGGAAGTTGGCAAACAATGCTATCTCCCGAGCTTATAAAAGGAAACGCTATGGGGTTTTCATACCGCTTTAGACCATAATTCTTCCACTGGGGAATGGGTCGCTTGACCAGATTGTTCCATGGAGAAGCTGGGTAGGATCCTAAAGAGATCGCATAATCCCAATTATGGATTTTTTTAGGATTTTTGAGGAAATCAAAATTCCCTAATCGGGCATCGAACCTAATGCTTGACTCGGGGAGTCTCCAATTGGGAAACGGAGGACCTGCGGTTTGAAATTCGGGTCGGATGGCTGCTTTCCAACTGCTGTCTGAAATCAATTCAAAATCTGGAGTTTGGCAGTCAAAAATCAATCCAGCTTTACCACTACTTTTATGAGAAAAACCTTCCTTTCCAAAATACCAAACCAAGACAAAAATGGAGTTGTCTCCTACTTTAAAAAATGAACTAATATCTACTTCATCATAGTAAGTATCGTTGGGGTTGGGACCTCTTTTGAGTTGCCCCTCGAATACAGTCAATCTGCCATTGATCCACATCCAATATTTTGAATCACAAGCGATCTTGGCCACGGCCTTAGTAGGGACTTTTTTAACCTCAAAGGTTTTGCCAAATGCAGTCCATGTGTTGGGCTCATTTTTATGTGCAATGGCGGAAATCCATTCGGCTTTCCAATGGGCCTTTTCCTCCTCTACAGTAGATTGAGCTTGGGTGTAAAGTAAAAAATGTAAAAAAAATAAACTTAATACTTTATTAATCGGATGAACTGAAGGACGAGGCCGGAAGCCCTTCCTTATTGAATAAAGTGGCTTCAAAGTAATTCTTCCAACCATATCTTACATTTATTGGTTTTATAACACGCTCCGAATAAAGATGTACTTTATTGTCTTTGATCTGAGCATTGGCAGGGTAAAAAACACCATCTGCACCAGCAATTTCAAAACCTTCGAGTTTGTCCTTTGCAAATAATCCCGACCCAATATGATCAAATTCTACTTCAATATATATATTTTTTACTTCATGCTTGGAATACAGGGGGCCACAATCTACCAAATCAAATCCATAGTCTTTATTTAATGCCAAAAGAGCCAATCTTTTTCCAACATCTTGTTTGTTATGAGGGTGAATATCATTCTCCTCTCCAATATCTAATAAGATTGCCATACCTGTTTTTGGAGTTACATTCAAAATTTTTCTTTGGGCATCTCTTAGACCTTGAGAAATTTCTGAAGTGGAATAAATAAATGGAGCAATCTGAGCGAAGTAAAATGAAAAGTCATCATTCCAATGGGATCTCCAATCGTTTATCATTCCATCTAAAAGAACAGTATATTCTTCATAATTTCCGACATTAGCCTCTCCCTGATACCAGATAACACCTTTAATCCCATATGGGATTGTTGGCTTTAACATCCTATGATAAAGGATAGAATATTCATTTGGATCATTCAGGACATACGCTTTTAAAAATTTATTTTCACCATTGATAATTTTTTTTTGAAGATCTTCTTCATTATAGTTGTGAACCATCAAATAACCATTGGTTATGATTGCCTGATGTTTGTATTTGAAATCACTGAATGGCAAAGCAATAGAATCATTAGCCGAAAGGATATATGCAGGGCCTCTAAAACCTCCGCCCCACATAAAATCAGTTAACCGAACTGCTAATACGTTATTTTTCTTTTTTAATAGTCCCAATGGGATAGCATAATTTCGTTCATCAAGATGAAGAAAAGTATTTCCAATATTTTGTCCATTAATGAATGTCTGATCAAAATCATCAATTCCTTTTGAAAATATTAAATTGTACTTAACAAAAGGATCTTGAACATCAAATTTTGTTCTGAACCACACGGTTCCATCTTCAAGAACAGATTGATTTTTAGAATATAAATTTTCGAAAAATAGGTTATCCTCAAAGTCTGGATATAAATTAATTTTATTCCATTGAGCATCATTAAAATCAACCTCAGAAAAATTTTGGTCTTTAAAATCGTATTCATGCCATTTTTTTTCAACCTCTTCTTTATAAAAAGGAAATTCAAGCATTTTAAATCCAAAGTTCTTCTCATTAATTAATACTACAGAGTCATTGTATCTAATAGACTTTTCAATACTGGTTTCATATACATCCTCCTCTTGATGTTTTATATGATTAGTGGGGCCAAGTTCATTGAGTTTTTTTGGACTGGTCCATGCCTCTACTCTTGTCCCTCCCCAGCTGGTATTGATGATTCCAATAGGGATGTCCATCTTTTGGTGTAATTCTCGAGCAAAAAAATAGGCGGTAGCACTAAAGTCGACAACATTTTGGGGATTTGCTTGTTCCCATTTTTGATTATTTATTTTTTTTCCAGAGAGATCCATAGGGACTTTAAACATTCTTATCGCTGGATAATTGGCATTTGCGATTTCTTCGTCTTGATTATCTATACACCCGCTACAATGATTCATTTTCCATTCCATATTCGATTGACCTGAGGCCAACCAAACTTCGCCTATTAGAACTTTATTCAGCACTATTTGATCATCTCCAGATTCAATACGAATAAAATAAGGCCCACCATAGACTGGAGTATTGAGTTTTGTCTGCCATTTTCCATTACTATTTGCCCTGGTTTTGGCGGTTTCTCCCCAGCTGGCTGTAACTTTGATTTCTGCACCACCTGAAGCCATTCCCCAAATAGGATTCATGTTTTTTTGTTGAAGTACCATATGATCAGTAAATAAGGGGCTGAGAGAGAGTTCTTTTCTTGAATTCTGTGCGTTAATCTTTGGGTTAATGCATACAGCCAATAAAGTACTGAGTATAATTAATTGTTCTATAGTTTTCATAATTGTGGATTTTAATGTTAGTAGGGTTGATTTGTAAATGCATCATAAACAGCTTTAATAAAATAAAATCGATGATTATAGTCTGTTAGTGATCTGTTTAAAAAAATACCATAAGTTTTGTTTTTTGTGTCTATAAAAAACTCCGTGCTTTGATATCCTCCGTGACCATACAAGCCTTTTGGTGCTTTAAAATCCATCAATGAGGGATCTTCAAGAACATAGACTCCCAGACCATTATACACTCCCAAAAAATCAACATCACTAGAGTGGGGACCATCGGCATATTTTACTTTAAGTTCAGAAATACTCTCTTCCGAGAGTATTCTTTTATTTTTAAATACTCCTTGGTTTAACAACATGGAGCAGAAGTTTGAATAATCTTCTGGGGTTGATATCAATCCTAGACTTCCCAGGGCTGGTTTATATTTCATATCATAACTGATCAAGTCGTTTATTCCAGTAATGCCTGTTTTATTAAAGCCCACTATTTTTTGATTGCTTACATAAAGCGGAAGGATTGATTTTTTTTCCTCGGGTGATAGAAAGAATTTAGTTTGATTCATTTCGAGCGGATCAAAAACGAATTTTTTTAAAAAATCAGCAAAAGGTATTCCTGAAGCAACTTCCACCACCCTTCCAAGTACATCTTGGTTAAGTCCATAGAGATAGCGTTCTCCTGGTTCAAATTCAAGAGGATACTCTACAATATCCTCCATCAAATCGGCCAAGCTATTCGCTCGAATGGCATCCAACATAAAATCATTGTAGTAATAGAGCCCTGATAGATGAGTAAGCAGATGTATAATCTTGATTTCTTTTTTACAAGGAACGACTCCCTGTTTGGACTTACATTTTAAGTTTTTGAAAGCAGGAATAAATTTGGAGACAGGATCATTAAAATTTATTAGATTTTGCTCCCTTAAGATGAGCACAGCTACCGTAGTGATAGGTTTTGACATAGACCAAATGGGAAACAGGGTTTCATCGGTTATGATTTCATCTCCTTTTTTGTTGGAGTTTTCAATATGATGATAGACCGTTTCCCCATTTTTGCTAACCACTATTACATTACCTCCAGTTTCTCCGTCAACTATGAGTTCTTTTTGAAATTCTTGGAGTAATTTTTTATTGATTCTCTCTTGGACTTGTTGAGAGCACAAAAAATTCATTGAAAAAAAGCCAAGAATTAATAAATAGAGATAATGCCTTTTCACAGGTTTAAATTTTAAGGATTATTAAAGGTCGATAGGGTTTTTTGAATAAATTCGACTTCCTTTTTAGAAAAGGGTTGGAGATTTTTATCAAACACATCGTGATGCCAATGGGTTGGTGGATTAGAATAAGTAGAATCCCAGCTTTTCCAAGGGTATATCGTATTTGTTTTTCCAGAGACAAACCCCCAGTTATAAGCTGCCACTTTGTCTTTTTTGAACAAAGGCAAATAGGCGTAAAAAGTATTCCCCTTATTTTCATCGTTCCATCCACCTGAATTATTTCCTCTGTTGAGATACTCAGTACACATCAAAGGTCTATTATATTGGTTCAATTGTTCAATCCTTTTGATTAAGGAGGTCTTGTCCCCGTATTCGTGAAATGAAATAATGTCTGAACTGCTCAAAATGAATTGATCTAATTCGGATAACTCCTCAAAATTGCCCCAATCTGAATTCCAATCATATATTCCTGAAGTGATGGGTTGAGAAGGATTAATATCCCTAGCCCATCCAACTACTTTTTTAAGCAATTGAAGTGTGTAGTATTGTTTATTTGTTCTATCATCGATTTGTTTCAAATCATATAAGGGATAATTTTCGTCAGTAATCTCTACCCCAATTTTATTGTAAAGCACTTTGGTTCTCTCTTTGGAAATTTCATAAGAGGCAATTCCCACTTGACCGGGCTCGTTATACAAATCCCATATTAAAACTCTTTCATCGTTGGCAAAATTCTCAAGAACCCCTTTAACGTAGGATTCTAACTTTCCATGAGCTAAGGTGTCTCTTAATAATTTAGCTCCAGGTGATTGAACCCATCCAGAATTGTGAACATTTGGGATGGGTTCTGGTTGTTTTCCCAATTTAGGTTTAGGGTTCCACACATCATCAAAGAAAACCAACATAGTTTTGATCCCGTGCTTATCTGAAATAGACAGGTATTGGTCTATTCTTTTAATGAAACCAATCGAATCTTGCTCCCAAAGTAAATCATGTAAAAAAACCCTATGGGTATTCATCCCTATACTTGCTGATAGTTCTAATTCTTTGTCAATCAAGTCAGGATCAAAAGTGTCTTCTTGCCAAAATTCAAGCTGATTAATGGCCGAACTGCTTATAAAATTTGTACCGACCAGCCAAGGCTGTTCTTCATTCCACTCCCAAGCTCTCTCTTCAGTCCATTTCCCAGATGGGTTATCAATATTGGAATTACAAGACTTAATAATCATTAATACTCCTATTAATAGAAAAGAGTAAGATATTTTAGTTAGATAACTCATATTAGTTACATTGTTTAGTTATGGTTTTTAAAAATTAAATTGGATCAATGATCATTTTTTGGAGGGTTGAAGATTTATTGACGAGTTTATTGTTCATAAAGACCATAAAACCTTTCCCTATTTTGTAATGGTCACCGTGCTTGTCCCAAACCACTCTTATCTCTCGTCCATTGGAAAGTACTTTATCTAAGCAAAACCAGTCCCAGTTTTCAGGGACTAGGGGTTGAATTTTTATACTTCCATCAATTTGTGGTTTTAATCCGAGAAGGTCTGATATTACCAAATCACAATATCCAGAATGATTATAATCTTTTCCTCTTTCGACGCCTCCTTTTTCAGCGCTCCAAGTCCCATTATCCCATGTTTTTAAGCGAGTTCTTGAAATCCAGTCTCCTGTGAAGGGATTGAGGTTTTCATCAATCCAATTAAGAGTTTCTCCCTTCTGATTAATTCGTTTATGACTTTTGGCGTATTGTAACAATAGTTCGTAATAGTCTTTTTTGGAAACCATTTGATGATTAGTATAGTTATTGATGTGGTTTGCCAAGGCTTTGAGGGTTTGAGTCGTAGCGAAAGGCCATGAAGGTCCATTCCATTGGCATTCAACACCCTTATAACTAATCTGAAAATATGGGTGTGAGCGTTCTGTAACGGTCAATCCAAATGGAGCGGCAAATCCAAGGGTGTCTTTTACTTTTTGCCAAGCAGCGGCATATTCTTTTTTATCATCAGGTAAATTAAAGTACCATGGAACATAACCAATGAGTTCTCTGATATTTAAGGGGGTATCAGCCTGATCAAAATCTCTAGGTAATACGGTAAAAAAATTAAGATCTTTGTTCCAAAGACGCTCTTGAACTCCTTGTTTGATTTTCTTTGCCTTTTCTATGAAAGATGCCGACACTGAAGGTTTATCGAGTAAATGAGCCATTTGTGCAATTGCCATTGCGTCTCCATACATGTAGCTGTTAATAGTGGGGCGGGTCCCTATAACAGTAAATGCATCAATACCATCATTAAGTATTCGACCACTGGCTGTATGTTCCATTCCGTCAGCAGTATCGTATTGCCAGAAAAGAGTATTGTTTTTCTCCCGTCGTTCAGCTTCCCACATTTCATAATTTTTCAATATAAAGGGTAACTGATCATTAATTACAGAATCATTACGATGAATCTTGTGAAATGAAAGTGTGGCATCTGCAACCCAAAAACTGTACTGCCTTATGCCATCTCCAGATTTTTTTAACCAAAAATCGATATAATCAGATACGTATTTAGAGTCCCTAAGCCATCTACCCTCATAAATGTGATGGGCAGCAGGACAATTTATTGTGTTGTGTTTTTTAGACCAATTTACTTCTGGAAGAAACTCGGTAATCACAAAACCATCTTCTGTTTCTTTTAGGTGTTTACGATAGGTCCACCACCTAAAGTAATAAGTTTCTTCAATATCTTTGCTGGGTAAATCAATTAAGGGGATATTCTCGAGCAAAAATGATTTTACATCCACATTTGGAATATATTGTTGATACAACTCAATATCATTTTTGTTAAAATTATCAACATATTGATGAATTTTATTCTCATCAATTAATGAAGTATTATTATTTATAACACATCCATTAAAAAGATTTAAAATCAATCCAATTATAAAAGTTAATCTTATCATTTATTAAAAAATTTAATTGCATAATTAAAGGCATTAATTCCAACTTCTTCGCCAATTAACCTCCCGGGAAGGTCGTCTACAGGGGGATGAATCCCTCCCCATATTCGAGATAGGCTGCACTGATTACTTGCATCTCTATAAGTTGCCCATTGGATTCTTACCTTTTGACTGGGGCCTTCTTCAAAAACGAGAAATTCATTTTTATCTGCAGTAAAACCTCCCAACCCTCCAGGGAAATATTCGCAACCAGTTATAAGTGTCAAAACTTCTGCAGCAGCTCTAGAATAGGTAGAATGACCCGAAACATATCCTGCAAAATTAGGTGTAACAAAAGTAGGTCGTTGATAGGGCCACCAGTTTTCAGCTAATATCCATCCTACTTTGGCATAATCTGTATCAGTATTTTTAATATAAGCATGACCCCGCCAAGTATTCACCTTAATCTTATTTTTATTTTGTTTTTCTTTACCGACCAAAAGATCATTTTTATTCACCAATTCAATTAGCCCATCAACTAATTGAATCCCATGAGGATGATAGTTGGGTAATTTGGGATCTGAGGACTGACCCAAATCAGCCATATATCTTATCGCAGTAATGGGTCTTACATAATCGTAATATCCTTTTATACCCCAAGCGGCTATGGCAGCGTCATGCATTGCTCCTCCCAACATAAAATATGCTTTAATGTCCCATTCAAGCCTTTCCATGGGTTGAGTCCCTTCAAACATAATTTCAAAATCCTCGTGATCTGAAGCATAATTGAGGATGGTAAACCAGTGACCAGGAGGGGTTTCTGAATCAGGACCATCGGCCCAAAACTCTGCGATTACTCTTGTGTAATCTCCACGCGGTACTAAATTTTCAACATAGGCTTTCCCAGTAAACGGATTTAAGAAGTGACCTGGAGAATTATCTCCACCCTCAGAATTATAGATTTTTTTGAGTCCCTCCAAATTGTATGTACTATTGTATAAATCCAAATTTCCTATGCCTTTTGGTGAAATATCCCATAGAACTCCATCATCGGGATCGAGATGTGACCCCCAAATGGAAACCCAACTGTGATTCCACACAAATGCTTCATTTTGCTTCCCCTGAGCATCTAAAAATTGTGGTGGAGCACCAGGATCGAAGTAAACGGGGTATTCCTGTCCATCTCTTTCCAAGGTTTCCAGATGCGCAGGGTTTAATCCAAAAGGGAGTACTTTTCCCCATTCAGGTCCTAAAAATTCTGGTACATTCCCAGCCAATTCGATGCCGGCTTGATCTATAAATTTTTCAAAAGCCAAAGGTTGCCACCTATTGATATCTATGATTCCTCTTACCCCAGCATTTTTTAACAGTAAGGGTTTATTTAAAGGCTCGTAATAGAGATTTGTGTAAAAATATTGCTCATTTGAACCATCTTGCCAACCATAATCAATTATGCTTTTAGCAATATAATTTCCTAGAGCCGCTGGGTTGCCCGTTTGATAATCGGTAGATTTAAAATTGGGATCATACCCCAGTGATGAAAATGCATTGTCTATAATGACTTTGGATTTTTTGTAACCTGGCGATATTTCATAGCGGTGATTCAAAACTCTAAAGGCTGCATAGCTGATGGCTACTTCCCTGTTTTTTTCGATATCGCCAGGATAGTTTGTTTTTTGATAGGGAATGTGATAGCCATAATTGGATTTGTTGAGGAAGTAGGTTTCAGATTGCTCATCAAAGACTGCCCATGCATCATACATTGCCGCAGAGAGATGAAAAAGATTTCTCGCATGAACGGTAGGACGAGCAAAATCATTCCTTATAGACTCCAAAATAACCTCGTTCCAGATTCTTGCTATGCTGTGATTCTGAGAATGTGATGGGATGGAACCCAAAAAAAAGTATATTAAAAACGATAATTTAACTAATCTATGCACACAAATATTTCAGTTGTATTGGTGTTAATTATATCACATTAGTCTTTAGCCCTAATGGGTAGCCCATTACCATCATCCACAATATTATACCCCACCAATAGGCTGTCCTGTTCACTGTTTTTAATGATAGCTGAGAGTCTGTTGTCTGTTTTATCCAAGTTAGTATAAAATTCTTCATAAGGCAATTTATAATCTGTATTCCAAATTCTTTCCACAAATGGGGGGACTCTTCTTCGTAAACTTGGTATTTCTCCATCATCAGTTTGCTCCCATGCACACATTTGAGCCCCAATCACCAGGGGTGTTTTGTCCAGTTGAATTGGTTTTTTTGAGGCAGGAGATTTATGGTAAAAATTTTCCCATTGCCACATATTCCAAGAATAGATTTTTTTGGGTTCCCATTTCCGGGGAATCCATCCGCCTTCTATTCCAGTTCCAACAACATATAGTGGCACCCAAGAGGTATTAACTAAAGTATAGCCATCTTCAACCAAATGGTTGGGTAGATTGTAAAGGGATTCAAATTCAAATACGATAATATCTTTGGGGATTTGGACTTTTCCTTCTCGCTTAAATCCCTCCCATATACACATGGTTTTGTTTTTACTTTTTACCATATCGTTCATTCGAACAATAAAGTGTCTGTAAAGCTCATGAACATTACCTTCTAAGTTTTCTTTTTTCATCATGGCCTCAGCGAAAGGATCACCCTCGAGATTATCAATAGTCGCCTCATCAGCCCCAATATGTATATAGGGCGAAGTATGAAAAATCTCTATGACTTCATCTAAAATAACATCAAGTGCGGAATATACTTTTTCACTTCCAATATTGATAACATTGTTAAAGGCATCTCCCCCCCACATATTTTTCCCCCACTTCTTTAATTTAGGGGAGAAAATTTCAGGATAAGTCTCAATGAATTTTTTTGAATGTCCGGGAATATCGATTTCAGGGATCAAGGTGATTCCCCTGCGCTTTGAATAATCAACCAAATCCAACAACTCTTCTTTTGAATAATGTCTGCCTTTAGTGGCCAATTTGGGATATGCCTCTGATGGAAAAGTAAAAGATTGATCATCCGTCAAATGCAATTGCATATAATTCAGCTTATAAAAAGCAGATAGATCAATGAGTTTTTTTAACGTCTCAATTGTATGCCACCTTCTTGCCAAATCAATCATTAATCCTCGGTAGGAGGCATCAGGATAATCTTTAATTTTAACTATAGGTAATAATGTATGATCATCCTTTTTTTCTATCAAATGCAAGAGTGAAGTCATCGCCGATGAAATCGCCTTATAGGATCCTCCGCTAAGAATTACGCTTTGATCAATATTAATCTGATACTCTTCTGTTTTGAATGTTTTATCAATGATAATTGAGATAGTAGCATTGGTCTTCTTATCAAATAATAACTGATGTTCAAGACCCAACAAATTGAGTTGCTCCACAAAAATGGTCACGATGGGTCTTAAACTAGTATCTGAAGAATATACTTTAATATCCTTGGGTAGCTTTAAACACTTTTTATTGGATAGGTACTTAATCTCTTTTGGTGTAGGTATGATTTTATTTTGGGGAGTATGAGAAATTTGCATTGGATTTTCATTACATCCAATAATTAAGATTATTAAAAATATTATAATTGAATTTTTCATATGATAATTAGTATTTAAAATAATTCATTATTGTTTGAAATATTGAGGTTTCTAAATTAGGTGATTCCTCAATTTTGATCAATGAATTGATCTTTGGATTTATTAGAGATTGGGCCTTCCCTCCTGGCCAAGTAACGGTAACTGAATCTATTTTTTGATTTAACCCCAATCCAAAATGGACTATAGAACTATTTTGAGATGCATGACTTGACCCGCCATCCACTTCTCTGATCATTTGTAATTCGGGTAAAAATAATTTGATCATAGCGCCTAATCCTCTTATAGTAGATTGCTTTCCTTTTAATTTTACTTTAAGCCAATTATTATTATTATTTGAATTGTTTTTATATAGTTTAGATTTTACAACTCCCCCTCTGTTACTCATATCATAAACGGGTCTTTGATTTACTACAAATAAATCCAAATCACCATCATTATCATAATCAAATGATACAGCACCCCTTCCAATTCCATAATCCATTACACCAGATTGTTGATCTAATTCAAAAACTCTACCCATATTTTTAAATAAAGTATTTGGAATTAATTCAACGGGAGGGTTGATAGACCCATTTGTGTTGAAAAGATCTAGGTCTGTATCATTATCATAATCGAGAAAGAGACTTGCCCAACCGACTACGGTAGTAGGTTTACCAAAAGTATCAACTGCAGAAATTGAATTTAATCCAGTACCTATATTGGATGATAAATTCAGGAAAGGCTTGTTTTCTCCTCTATTGACCATAAAAGGACCAGCAAAAATATTAGTGACGTGATAATCTTGGTATCCATCATTGTTATAATCCCCTATTCCAATACCCATAGCTTTCATACCGAAAGAAACTTTCATTTCCTCACTTTTATTGATAAATCCTAGTTTGGGATACTGATTGATGAATAGCTGATTGGGTTGATTTGTTTCTCCAAAATCATTAACAACGTAAAGGTCTAAATCATTATCATTGTCAACATCAGTAAAAACTGCTCCAAATCCATATCCTTGAGCAGAATCAGATAAAATAGATGAAATATTTTTAAAATATTTCCCTTCAATGTTTAGATATAACTCATCAAATTCAGGTTCATAGTCTTCGTTGATTGAATAGTGACTTAGGTTCCCAAGATTTCCTTTAAAATCTTTAAAATAATTGGCAATAAAAAGATCAGGAAAGCCATCGGCATTAATATCCCCAAATGAAGCAGAGGTGGAAAAATTTTTCTTAATTAATTTGTAATTTTCCGTATTGTCTGTAAAAGTTCCATCAGTATTATTGATGTAGAGGATATTTTGAGTTACCCCTTTAGTCTTGCCATCGTCAATTGTGATAATTCCATTGATTTGGTCGGAGGCAAAAGTTGTTACTAAGATATCTGTAAATCCATCTTTGTTTACATCCGCTGTAGAGACACCAGTAGTTATTACATTATCTTTTCGATAAATTCCTGCACCAGATGCCACATCCAAAAATTGACCATTTCCATTATTTTGATAAAGTTTATCTTGAGAATTTCCACCGGTTATAAAAAGATCTTCAAAACCGTCATTATTAAAATCAAATACGGCAACACCTCCACCAAAAAGACCTTGGTATACCTCATATATATGGTCAATTCCAGATAATTCAGTTACATCCTCAAAAACAACTTGAGAATAAATTTTGTTTGTAAGAAGAAATATTGAAAAAAAAAGTCTAAATCTTTCCATTAAATATTTAAAAAAAAATAGGGGGAACTTCCCCCTATTTTTATATATACTCAAATTTAAAAAATTATTTTAGTATCCAGGTGTCTGATCTATATTTGGGCTAGAATCAACGGCTGCTTGGGGAATTGGCCAATATCCACCTTTATAGTTATTACCGCCTTGCTGATCAGCAATTGGATTACTATTAATGACCTCTACATCAGTACCATATCTTATAAGATCCCAGTATCTCGAGGCTTCACCAATAAACTCAAGTTTTCTTTGAAGTCTTATTTCTGCTCTCATATCTGTTTGTGACATCCCAACAGAAGCATCACCAATTCCAGCTCTTTGTCGTATTTTATTTACAGCAGAGTATACAGAGGCATCTGGGCCACTAGACTCGTTTTTTGCTTCCGCATACATTAAAAGTACATCTGCATATCTTAAAATATTTAAATCAACAGGAGAAGTCCATGTGGTTTGATCATTGCCCTCATCCAAAACACCTAACCTCATGTATGCCAATGCTACCCCTGCAGCTTCAGAATTTTTGGAGCCAAATAAAACAAAATCATCCTCAATAATCACTGATCCTCTAAATGTATCACCTGGGAGTCTAAAACTACCAATTAAACGATGATCTTTTTTCTGCCAATCGTAACGACCACTTGGAGTTTGTCCTTCTAAAGCAGAAAATTCATCTATTATATTCTCTCCTAATCTGTACCCATGCCATCCATGATGTTCTCCACCCCATGGTTGGGTATGGCCTTGTCCAAATCCACCAGAGTAATATTCAGTGTGGCCTTCATTATCGTTAGTTGCTTGAAGTGAAAAAATTATTTCATTAGATTGTTCTGCACCACCATTTTTAACTGCCTTAAAATCAGAGTGTAAACCTACTTTTGTCCCTTCAAGTGATATAACTTGCTGTAAATTTGATATAGCATTAGTGTAATCTTTTTGTTGAAGATAAACTTTCCCAAGAAGTGTCATCGCTGTAACCTTTGTTGGTCTTCCAAAATCCCCTTTAAATGAGTCATCAGGCAAATTTGATTTACACCAGTCCAAATCAGCAATGATTTGGGTATAAATTTCTGAAACTGGTGATCTAGAAACCTGTTGAATTTCTTCAGCCGATAAAACTGAAGTCAAAAGAGGTAGATCTCCGTAAGCCTTGGTCATTTCAAAATAAATCCAAGCTCTTAAAAATCTTAATTCCCCCTCAATGGCACCGATTGCATCAGAACTAATTCCTTCAACAGTTGGCATAACCTCCAACATGTTATTGATCCTAGAAAGTGCTGCATAACCCTTGTTCCATCTTCCACTAATTCCGCCACCAGAAATTGAATTTACTGTACCTCTAGCTACAGAACTATATCCACCAAGACCACCGCCAGATGAATATTCAGTTAAATCATCCATTTCATATATATGGTAAACAAAATTATCACCCCATACTCCTGCACCTCCTGTCTGCCAGTCTCCAGAAGGCCATAAGGCTTCGTAAACTCCACTTACTCCCATTAAAAGGGTCTCCTCACTGTTAAAAAAGCCCTCCATGGTTCCTGATCCAGGATCACTTTTATCAAGTAGATCTTCACTACATGACAAAACAACAAAAAATGTTGCCAATAATGTTGCTAATAAAAATTTCATCTTCATCTCTAATCTATTTATGTTTTTCATTTTATTTATTTATTTATTTTTAAAATCTCGCCGACAATCCAAATGAGAGAGTCTTCAAGTTGGGAAATAATGTTCCCTCATTAGCAAGATATTCTGCCTCTTCACCTAATAATTCATTTGCAGCTGTACCATTAATTCCTTCGGGGTCAATTAAAGGCATATCTGTAATAGTAAACAAATTAGTACCATTGAGATATATCCTTAGATAGTCTAATGGGATATTATCTGGTAAGGAAACGGTATAGCCAATTTGTAAGTTTTTAAGTCTTACAAAACTTCTATCATGAATCCAAAAATCACTAGCTCCCTGCGCTAAAGGATCAGAACCACCGTTACCATCAAATATTTTAGGCATAGAAGCATCGGTATTTGAGGGAGTCCAGCTATCTAACCACATTGTATTAATAGTTTCTCCTTTATTGAATATTGGATACCACATTCTTCTAGTTCCAAGATAATCCCAACCTCCAACAGCTTGAACTATAGCGGTCATATCAAAGTTTTTATATCCCAAATTAAGATTCATACCCCAAGTTATGGACGGGTTTTCAGTACCTATAACAGTTCTATCGTCAGGATTTATTTTACCATCACCATTAATATCAACATATTTTAGATCTCCTACAGTTGCTGCCGCTACTTGTGTAGGACTTTCAGGGGTTCCATTCCCAAGCTCTGCAGCGGTTTGAATAAATCCATCTGTCTTATATCCCCAAAATGATCCTAGATCTTCACCAACTTTTAAAATTCTAGAACTTCCATTCGATGGGTTAAGAATTACTTGTTCTAGAGGTTCTCCCCCCTGAGGATTTATAGCAACAAGTTTGTTTTTCACTGAAGAGATGTTTAATGAGGCACTAAAGTTAAGTTCTCCAACATTTCCTCTGTAGCCTAGAAGTATGTCCGTACCAGTGTTTTCAACTTCACCCACATTTTGAGTTTGAGTTGTAAAACCAGAGAGTGGATTTACACCTACATTGTATAAGATATCCTCGGTATTTCTTTTATAAATATCAAATTCTCCATAAACTCCATTTTTCAAATTAAAGTTTAAACCAAAATTTGTCATAGTGGAAGTTTCCCAAGTTAGCTCGTTATTTCCTAAAGTAGACTGACCAACACCAGGGGAAGCAACTCCACCATAAGTGTAATACTGGTTTAAACTAAGTTTTCTAGCATACTCAAAATTCCCAATATTCTGATTACCCAACTGCCCCCAAGAAGCCCTAAATTTTAGGAAATCAATAATTCCTTGGTTATTATTCTCATCAAATAATATGTAGCCTGCAGAGAGTGAAGGGAAAACTCCCCATTTATTTCCCTCGCTAAACCTCGAACTCCCATCATTTCTGACAGCAAACTCTAATAAAAACTTCTCATTAAAGTTATAATTGATTCTTCCAAAGATTGATTGAGTTGCCCAACCTGTCTCTGAACCACTATTAATTGCGGTGCCTGCATCTCCTGCATCCATTACCTGAACAGTATCACTTAAATGGCCTTGCCTTGAAGCACTGAAAGTAGTATATATGCTATTTTCCTCTTGATATCCAACTAAAGCAGATAAGTTATGAGCACCAAATGACTTTTCATAATTCGCTGTCAAAAAGAATGTAGTGGTGAAGTCTTCAATATTGGCTCTCATTGATTGCCTATTTGGTTGTGCATAGATTATATTATCATTGGTCCAAGAATAAAGGGGTATTTTCTTATCAAACTGATAATGACTTTCACCCAAATAATTTACAGCCCCTGTAGCTTTTATGCTTAAGCCTTCTAAAACATTATATTCAATAAAGGAATTAGCCAAAACTCTATTTCTTACAGTATTGAAATTTCTCGCCTCAGAACTTGCAACCCCATTTCCAGTAAAATTTCCATGGGTAACTGAAGGATCAGCATAAGCGTATGTTCCATCAGCATTATAAACGGGCTGAAACATATTATTATAACTCATCATTGATCTAATGTTACCGTTAATACCGGTTTCATCAAACTGATCGGAGTTAGTATCACCACGAACCATCGATACGGTAGTCCCTATTTTTAATCTTTCATTAAGTTCAGAATCTAGATTAAATCTTACATTATATCTTTTATAGTCTGAACCCAACATGACACCCTCTTGATCTAAAAGTCCAAGAGAAAATCTATAATTTGTGTTTTCAGAACCGCCGGTAACCCCCAAAGTATGTTGGGTCGTCGGTGCAGAAGTAAAATAGATGTCTTGAGTATTTCTACCTAAGGTACCAGCATTTACTGCAGATTGTAAAAAAGCCATTTCATTGGCAGGGAACTGTGCAGCAATTCCATAATTTGCGTTTGCCTCATCAACTTTTTCAGCAAGTGTGACAGGGTTATAGACCAAATCAGGGAGAGTAGTTACCTCGGAAGTACTAAAAATAGCATCGTAGGTTACTGCAAGTCCTTGATTTTTTCTACCTCTTCTAGTTTTAACAAGAATTACTCCATTTGACGCTCTATTTCCATAAATAGCGGAAGAGGAAGCATCTTTTAAAACCGAAATTGACTCAATATCATTAGGATTTAATGTGTTAAAATCTCCCTCTACACCATCAATCATGACAAGTGGGTTTGAGTCGTTTAATGTCCCATAACCTCGAATTTTAAACTGGACATTGTCCCTTCCTGCTTGTCCACTATTTTGACTTACATATACACCTGCAGTTGTCCCTGCAAGTGCGGATCCAGCACTTGTTAGACCTCTATTCTCTATTAGATCAGCACTTATGGTTGCTATAGCTCCAGTAACCAATTTCTTTTGCTGAGTTCCATAACCTGTAACAACTACTTCGTCAAGAGATGCGTTATCAAGTTGAAGTACAGCATCGATGCTGCTCAAATCAGCTATTTCATAGGATCCGGTTATATAACTAATAAAAGATATTAGTAATTTTGAATCATCATTTTCCAAGGTAATTGAAAAGTTACCGTCAAAATCAGTAGAAGTTCCATTAGTAGTACCTTCTTCAAGAATTGTAGCTCCAGGTAACGGGATTCCATCTGAATCCTTGACAGTACCAGTGATTACTCGTTGAACAATTTCCTCTTCATCGGTAAATTCTTCATTTTTTGAAGAAATGACCATTTTTTTCTTAAGAAGTACTCTTTTGTCAATTACCTCATAAATAATATTACCATTAAAAATCTGATCCAGAATATTGGCAATCTTTTCATTTTTTACATCAATCGAAACGATTTTATTAAGATCATAAACATTGGTACTGTAGATAAATTTGTAGTCTGTATCTACTTCGATCTTATCTAAAACATCTAAAACTTTAACATTTCTTAATTCCAATGATATCTCTGTTTGGCTGAAAGAATTTGCTACAGCAGAGAAAATAAAGGCGAAAAATAAAATAAAAGATAGTTTCATTTTTAATTTTAGGCCACTAATGGAAGAACCATTTAGGCCGTTTGGTTTGTTTTTCATAATTTTACTTAGTTATTATCGGTTTATTAATTGTTAGTAAATCGGTTATCTGGGAGGTACTCCAATACCTCCCTTTTTTTTTCATGTGGCTTTCATATAATAATAATTTTGTTTTTGTGGGTTTTATATTCAATGTTATATATTTTATTAAAGTAACTTAAAACTTCATTTATAGACTCCTTTTCAATATCGATTTTAGCGTTAAAAGTTTCATTAAATCTGTTGCTATTATTTATAATTTCTACGTTGTAGATGCGTTCAAGTTTAATCAAAATATTCTCAAAGCTTTCGTTTCTAAAAACAACCTGACCATTAATCCAAGACGTATAAATTGATGTATTAATTTGATCTTGTGTAATGGAATAATCCGATTTATTAAAGGAACCTTTTACACCTGGCTTCAATCGTGTAATTTTATTACTATAATTACTGTATAGTCCTATCGAACCTTCAACCAATACTATATCTGAGGAGGAATCTTCAGGGTAATTCTTAAAATTAAATCTAGTTCCATAAACCTCAATATTTATCAAATCAGTATTAACTGAAAAAATTTGATTTTTACGCTCAGCAACATCAAAAAATGCCTCCCCTTTAAGAAAAACCTGTCTTGCTTTATTTTTATCAAAACTTAAAGGATATTTTAATGTAGAACCAGAATTGAGATGCACTAATGTTCCATCAGACAAAACAATTTTATATCTTTTTCCGAAAGGTACTTTTAGTGAATGGAAGACTGGTTTTTGGATATCATAATTACCTTTAAAGGATATATTGTAATTGAGTTGGCTCGAATTTTTTTTCAAACTTAATTTACTCTCAATCTCAATCTCTTCTTGTTCTTCGCTTAAAATAATTTTTCTACCATTCGAAGTGGTTAGAACAACATCGTCCTCGTCAGCTACAATGAGTTGTAACTCAGATGTTGTTTGAAAAGTACTGAAATAATATCCCATACTGAAAAATAGGGCAAGAAACGCTGCATACTTGAACAGATTGAAATAGGTTTTTTTTCTGTAACTCTTTTTCTTTTCATTGGAGATTCTTTTTTGAACAATCTCCAGTATATCCTTTCTATCAATGTCATTCATGCTGTATATGGAATAATAATTAATTCTAACGTAAGACTTAAAAGTTTCTGAGTTTTCATTAACCTCAAGATACTTCATTAACCCCATTAACTCCTCTAAAGTGGCAGTTCCCGAAATGAATTTTATAATAAGCTTTTCAAACATTTATCTAATGATGTATTATCTATACATTCTCGAATTCTTATACCCCTAAAAAAAAAAAATATATAAATTAGAAATCTAATTTTTAATATATTGAATAGTAAAAAAGAATTTATTAACCTACTCAAAATGGGGGACAACGAAGCGTTTACTCAATTGGTTAACCAATACAGTAGAAGATTATTTGCTTATGCCGTAAGTTTGTCTGGAGAATACTCTTTTGCTAAAGACATTGTTCAAGAGGTTTTTCTCAAAACTTTTGAGTTTAGGAAAAAATTGAATCCTGATTATTCAATTGAAGGCTTTCTTTACAGAACTACCTACAATCAATTTATTAATTCTTACCACAAAAATAAATCATTACTCAAAGTTCATGATGAATATATAAAACACCTTAATCAAACGATTGAGGAAAAAAACGAAGATGAGTTTGATGAAATGCTAAAGCGCATTAACAAAGCCATCGAAAACCTCCCTAAAAAGTGTAAGGAAATATTTGTACTCAGCAAAAAAGAAGGATATACCAATATCGAAATAGCAGAGATTCTAAGTATTTCCATTAAAACGGTTGAATCTCAAATTACTATCGCTTTCAAACAAATCAAAAAAGAAATGGCAGTTTATAATTTTTGACAGATGCCAAACCTATAAAAAAGTGGGGTTTATCAATACTTAAAAAAATAAATTATCCATCAATTGTTTTTGGGTTGGGAGTGAATTGATTTAGGTTCATACCATTCCTTCGCATCATCAAATTGTCTTCCCAATCCAGCGGGCGTTGATCTGGCTTCGGTGATTCGATACTTGATTACTATATTTAAAGAGTCTTTAATTTTTTGGTAATCGTCATTCTCTGCCAAGTTGCGGAGTTCCTCTTTATCGTATTTATGATCGTAAAGCTCATATCCCATAGTACCATCCTCTCCCCATTGGGTCAATCGATAACGGTCTGTTTTGATCGAATAACCTTGAACTTTGGACTTGCCTCCCATATAAACTCCCAGCTCGGTCAATGCACTACTTCTAACTCTTGCTTTGGAATCTTTAAGCAATGGAGCAAAACTTTTTCCAGAGACAAATTCGGGGGTATCCATTTGAAGCATTTCCATAAGTGTAGGGTACAGGTCGACCAATTCCACCGGTGCATCCATTATTTTTTCATTTTTATTGATGCCCGGCCCTGCAACAATCAATGGAACTCTAGTAGCATTTTCGAAAAGGGTTCGTTTTTGCCAATGACCGTGTTCACCAAGGTGGTATCCATGATCTGAGGTGAAAACGACGATGGTATTTTTGTCCAAACCTGTGGCTTTTAATTTATCCAGCACACGACCCACCTGGGCATCTACAAAGCTGTTTGTGGCATAGTAAGCTTCTTTGATGGTTTTGGCCAAATCTTTATCAAGATTATTCTGTTCTTTTTTCTCGCGAATGGATCGGGCTGCGGGTTGAGGAAGGCTATTCAGATAGGCGTCTGAGCTTTCCGGAATTTCCATTTCATTGGTTTCATGCATGTCAAAATATTTTTTTGGAGCCACATAAGGCGTATGAGGACGATAGAGTCCAAAAGCCATAAAAAAATGTTCTCCACTCGCAGCAAATCGATCCAAAAACTTAATGGTTTCAGTAGCTCCAATACCATCGGTTTGTTCTTCATCATTGCCGTCTGCAGAAAGCCAACTCAGTGTCCCCCCGAAGTTCCTAGGCCTGAGGGTGTTGATTTTGTACTCCTCAATTTTGTCCCTTCCATAGGGATTTACGGTTTGATCCCAACTGTAGTTGTCATCATGTCCAGCAGTTCCAATATCTCTTGGATTGTGATAGTGAAAAATCTTACCTACTCTCACCGAGTGATAGTTTTCCATCCTGAATTTTTGTCCGAGGGTCACCACATCAGGAATAGCCTGTCTTAAATACACCCTCAATGATTTTATTTTGGTTTGATCCGCATACATTCCAGTCATAAAAGAAGCCCGAGAAGGAGCACACCAAGGGTATTGATTATGGGCATTGCCAAAAAGCACACCTCTTTCTGCCAATTTATCAATGTTTGGAGTGATGGCTTGGGCATTACCGTAGGCTCCTATATCACAGTTTAAATCATCGGCCACGATAAATAAAACATTGAGTTTTGGTTTTTTGGGGTTGGACTGGAAGCCCATTAGCATCATACCGATTAAGAGCCATAAAAGAGATCTGAATTTCATATGGTTTTTTTAATTAAAAAGGTCCTTTATTATTGATTTGGGTGGCATTTTTTGAGGCTCCAGGAAATTCCCCTCTAATGCCGTGTGCGGGGGTTTTAAGGGAATTGGGTGCATCGTCGGGTCCCGGTCTTTTCTCATACCAGTCTTTGGTAATTTCATCCGGTTGTGAATCTCCCGTTTCTGTTTTCCACTTTTCAAGTATGGATTCCAAATGCTTAATTTCCTCCTGATGACTTTTTTCTCCAATTAAATTTTCCCTCTGGAATATATCTTTTTCTACTTCATAAAATTCTCTCTTGGGTCTAGGGCTAAGGAAAATTTCTTTTTGGATTTCAGAAATTTCTCCTGATTCCATTAGGTTGAGAAGACTGGCATAGGAATCGCTGTTGATGGCATCCAATGGTCCTCTTTGAGCAAATTGGATTCGGTTGTTTTCAATATACATAAAATCCCTACTTCTGACCATTCGTTCATGGGCTTCATAGTCGTGCCAATTGTGCTCGGCAAAAACATAATTCCTAAAGGGAGTTTTGGGATTGAGCAATAATTGTTTAAAACTTTTACCTTGATAATTTTCACTTATTTCTAACTGGGCATACTCTAATATGGTCGGTGCAATATCAATAGCACTTACCAAGCTTTTGGTTTCACCTCTTATATTGTCTTTTTTATAGGTCAAGACGAAAGGGGTCTTTACCCCTTGATCATTGAGGCGGGTTTTACTGTGGGGAAAGGGACGACCATTGTCTGCCATCACTATGATGAATGTATTTTCATAGACCTTTTGTTTTTTAAGTGTCGCTACCACCTCCCCTATTGAATGATCGAACCTTCTGATTTCGTCATAGTAATTGACCAAATCCTGTTTTGTAGGATCATCATTAACCAGATACTCAGGCGGGGTCAAAGCCGCTGGGTCGTGGGTACCCGTATAATTGTTTTTACCCCAAGAGCGGTGGGCGTCATAGGAAGCATACCACATGAAAAAGGGTTGATCTTTGGGTCTGTCCTCTAGGGTTTTTACCCATTGATCCTCTCCGCCAGGGCCATTTAATTTTCTGTCCTCATTGATCAAATCAAACCCTCTTCTGGCATAGTCACCCATATGAAATTTTCCAGATAAGCCAGTGTAGTAGCCTCCCTTCTTCAAGGTCTCCGCTACAGTTGTCATTTCCATAGGCGGCTCACTGTGCAGCTCGGGAGCTCCTGTGTTGTGGGGATATCTTCCAGTTATGATCGAATTTCTGCTGGGACTACACGAACTGGTTGTCAAATACATATTCTTAAAAACCAACCCTTCAGAGGACAAACTGTCAATATTGGGTGTTTTTACAAATCTATTTCCGTAAACACTGAGATCGTCCCAACTGACATCATCAGCGATAAACACAATAAAATTAGGTCTGACCTCTTTTTTTTGACTTTTTTCACATTGCGTTAATACAATCAAAATCATCAAAACTAAAAGGTAAATACTTTTTGATCTCATTTTTTTAAACAATAAATATATTATGTCACAAATTAGGAAAACCCTTTCATTAAATAAAATTCTGATAAAATATATCCCAAACAACAATAAGTATGGTAATGGAATGACTTGTTAATGATATGATCTCAAAAAAAGCAATCCTTAAAAAAAAGTAAAGGTTGAAGAAATCTTCAACCTTTTTAAGTACTC
>ERZ807291.1586-NODE-1586-length-36396-cov-53.801987_pt1 | contig 36396 bp, 40 predicted proteins | sample MGYA00521257_ERZ807291 | MGnify/ENA primary metagenome ERZ807291 (study PRJEB31413, sample SAMN03169783) | marine metagenome | biome: Marine; feature: Water; material: Subsurface seawater | place: North Sea | collected 2011-04-28 | depth 1 m m ...
GATGAAGCCTGCGACCGAAGTAATAACCAACAGCAGAAAAGGATGCACTGGATTGCTGGTTTACCGCTTCCCATGATCCCTCAAAATCTTTTTGAGGAATTTGGGTGCCTACCTGAGGGACTGAAATCAGTCGGATATTAGGATAGTTTGCAGAAAGTGTCTCCAAATCACTATCGTCGGATGAACTTACACCCCATTGCATATTGGATTGTCCGGAGCATAACCAAACTTCACCAACCAAGATATTTTCGTAAACCAATGAACCAGGCTGACTTTTTAATTGAGTAGAGAAATTCTTACGAACCCGGTTAAATCCGTTGGTGGATCCCTCAGCAATGATCATGGTTCGTTGATTGAAGGATGCCTCAAGTGGATCAAGCTTGATCTTCCAATCCCCTTGTTGATTAGCCTTGGTTCGGTAGGTTTTACCAGCAAAGGTAAGGTTGATCGATGCATTGGGGGTGGCCCATCCCCAAATGGGACAGGATTGTCCTCTTTGCAGAACCATATTGGGGCCAATGATGGATGGCGTGGATAATTTTGCATGTAGAAACGAGAAAGTTCCCATCCATAACGCAAGGAGAATGAAGGTTTTTTTCATAGGTTGTAATCAATAACAAATACATCATCAAGCAGTGGCTTGAGGATTTCAACAAAGGCTTGATGGGCGGGGTGAGGTAAATAGGTACTGCGTGCGAGTTCGTTAGCAAAGGTAACTATGAAGCAGTGAGTAAATCCTTTATTTAATTCTTCTGGGCTATTATTTAATCCCCATTCAATGGAAATAATTCCAGGAACAGACTGTTTAAGTGCAGGGAATTTTTTTTCGACCTCCAGTATACTCTCAGAGATAGTTTCGGGTTTGAATTTTAAGCAGACAATATGGCGAATGTGAGCCGATTTACTCTCTTCTTCTTGGCCTTGGGGTACAGAAATCATCTGTCTAATGATGCAGAACTCGGAGCATACGGCGAGTGCAAGTTGAGGGTACTTTCATTGATACTGAATGACTGATTCAATGATCAATCTAGCTGAACTAAAGAATTTTGATTAAGAAATGAAAAAAAGTTTATTTGGACTTCCTCCTCCTTGACTTAGTTAGAGCAATCAACATCATGAAGACCATGAGTAGTGAATTCGACTGGTTTATGGTAACCATGCCCATTTTTGCCATTGTGGTATATTTGATCGTTATGCTTGGATCATTGGAAAAGCAGCCCAAGTTTCTTGAGACGGAAGGGGTCAAAAAGTTGACCAGCTTTATGTTTATTGGGTTGTTTGGAGGCGGAGTCCTTATTTCCTTCTACTACATGATTGTTCGATTTATTGAATTGTTGGGAAATTATTAATTCCCTCCTTTTTATACATGCCGATCTACGAGTTTACATGCTTGGATTGTTCTGAAGATTCAGAAATCCTTGTGCGTTCGAGTGATTGGAAAAAAGAGGCAAGTTGCCCAACTTGTGGTTCTCCAAAGCTCGACAAAAAACTATCGGTCTTTTCTTCTGCCGTATCGACGGGCGAATCTGCGGAGTCTCTTCCCTGTTCTGGTATGCCGAGTAACTGCGGGCGTTGCTCGATGGATAATTAGGGTGCACTGCTTTCTGTTCCCTTCCTCAAACTGATGGAAGCCTGGCAAACTTTAGAACATCTTATCATCCGTTGTGGATTGGCAGTTATTTTACTTTCTGTTTGGACCTGGCGGGCTAATAGACCCACTCGCTTTAGAGGCAAAAGAGCGCGAAATATTGCTGAGGAGTTTAAAGTTTATGGATTGTCTAAGCGAACGATGTATGGAGTTGGATGCATGAAAGTAATGATTTCTCTGTGCTTTCTTTGTGGACATTGGGCACCTTTCCTCATTCGTCCGGCGGCAATCCTACTTTCTTTACTTATGTGCTCGGCGGTTGTTTTTCATTTAAAAGTTGAGCGTGATAATCTTTTAAAAACTGCTCCCGCCTACATTGTACTCTTTTTTGCCTGCTACTTGTCACTTAAGTAGATTCCCTAAGTTCTTTAAACTTGCGTATCAAGTCTGTTTGCCGGGTTAGGGTTTTATCGTTACGGATAGCCATTGCATAAGCGGCTGGGTCTCCAACGAAGACGACTTTTTTCTTGGCCCTGGTTAGCCCAGTATAGACAAGGTTTCTTTGCAACATCATGAAGTGTTGCTTCAGAATAGGGAAAATAACCACAGGATACTCACTTCCCTGGCTTTTATGCACTGATATGGCATAGGCAGGTTGGAGGTCGGTAACTTCCATTCGTTCGTATTTAATCAGGCGACCCTCAAAATCAATTTCAAGCACCCCATTAATTGAATCAACCTTTTGAATGATTCCAAGATCCCCATTAAAAACATCCTTATCATAATTGTTACGACTTTGGATTACCTTATCCCCTTCCCGGAAAAGCATGCTTCCCATAACATGGGTTGCCCCATTTGGATTAACAGAATTCCTGATTTGATCATTGAGGTTGCCAATCCCTCCAACTCCACGATGTAAAGGGGCGAGCACTTGAAGATCAGTTTGAGGGTTAATGGAAAATGATTTAGGTAATATACTAGTACAAAGATCGCACACCACCTGGACACATTCTTCCGGAGATTCAGCCCGTATAAAATGTACATCGTGTTGCCGGGGTAGGGCAGAAGAAGGTTCGGCGGGTGGAGGCGGACTTGTCTTTCCTGATAGAATGGCATGAGCTAAGCCCACAATCCCACTGTCCTCAGCTTGTCGAAATGTAACTTCCAGCCTGGTTACCGGTAGGTCGTTACAATCAATCAAATCTTTAAGCACATTGCCCGAACCCACGGAGGGTAATTGATCCGCATCGCCAACTAATAAAAGATGTGCATTTGCAGGTAGGGCACGAACTAGGGCAGCGGCTAGTCGGACATCGAGCATACTGGACTCGTCCATAATCAGATAATCACAAATTAATGGATTTTGTTCATTCATACAGAACCCACCCTGAGAAGGATCAAACTTAAGTAACCGGTGAACGGTCTGTGCGAAATGGGAAGTACTTTCCGACATTCTTTTAGCTGCTCGCCCAGTTGGAGCAGCCAGAAAAATCTTAGTCTTTTTTGCCCGAAGAATTGATACGAGTGCTTTTAAAATGGTAGTTTTACCGGTCCCTGGACCGCCAGTGAGAATTGAAACCTTGGAAGCAAGGGCCTGGCGGACACCATCCTCCTGTCCTTGGGCAAAGCCAAAGCCTGCTTTTGCTTGGGCCCATTCGATTGCTTTGTCGATTAGAATTGGTGGGAGACTTGACTTGCCCCGCAGTAATAAGTTGAGTGATTGTGCCAGGGTATATTCAGCCCTGGCCGTTGTTGGTTGTTGAATCCAATCCTGACTGGAATGAACAATGTCTCCTTGACTGATAAGGGCAGTAATTCGATTCTCAACCTCTTGTGAGTTTGCTTCCAAAAGTTCGGTGGCAAGCAGTGCAATTTCACGTCGTTCAAAATGGGTATGACCTTGGTCTTCGCATTCCTGCATTACATGAAGAATCCCTGCATCAATTCGGGGTGGTCCATTGCTAGCTAGTCCAAGGTTTAGGGCAATACGGTCGGCAGTTTTGAAACCAATCCCTTTAACCTCCCGGATAATACGATAGGGGTCTGTTTCTAGCAGGTTTTTGGCTTCGTTTCCGTATTTTCTAACCAATCTCAGGCAGAGAGCGTCGGTCACTCCATAAGTTTGTAAAAACATCATTACTTCACGGACTGCTTTTTGCTCTTCCCATGCTTGCTTGATGCTTTTTGCCCTCATATTGCCAATTCCTTCGATTTCTCGAAGTCGTGCAGATTCCTCAGAGATTATGCGCAAAGTATCAGCCCCGAAATGATCGACGATTTTTTGGGCATAGGTTTTGCCAATTCCATGAATTAATCCACTGGCCAGGTATTTTCTGATTCCATAGGCGGATGCAGGTAATTTACTTTCAAATTTATCAAAGGAAAATTGTTTGCCATGCTTAGGGTGCATTGACCAAGAGCCTGAAAGTACCAAGGTTTCTCCGCATTGTACCTTGGGTGCCTTACCAACAACGGCAACTTCATCCTTTCCCTCGCTCCCCTTTAATTTCCCAATGAGGAATCCGTTTTCCTCATTATAAAAAGTAATGCGTTCGAGAACGCCCTCAACCGAGCTCTTCACACTTTGATTACTTTTTTTATTCATACCTATGCCCAAATCAAGATGTACCGATGAATTGGGATCGAATGAAGTTAATAAATTACAAAAAAACTAGTAACTCAGTAGGGTCAAAAGCCAATGCCAGTCTCGATTCCAATTTGATGAAAACTTTGGTAGTCGATGCGGTCAGCACCAGATCTACCGTCCAGTTCGTAATAAACTGAGGATTGCCAGAATTCATTCCATCTAAATTCAAGCCCGATGAGGAAAGAATAGTGGAAAGCGAGATCGGACTGAGAATAATTTTCTGACTCGATTTCATAATGAGTGATCGAGGTACCTATACTTGCCTGAGTCTTAAGAGCTAAAAGCTCAGAAAAACTCCAGTCCTGTCCCAAGGTAAACCCAAGGTTAACTAGTCGATTGTCGCCCTTCTCCGTATTACCTGCCAAGGATTCAGTATCGAAGAATTTCCCCTCAATGAATGCACCAATGTATGATTCGTCTTCAAACATCCTGTTATATTCAACTCCGAGTTCAAAACCGTTCCCAAATTCCAAGTTGTGATTACCTGATTCTGAGAAAGTGCTGTCATTAGGGATGGATAAACCGAAGTAGAAATTAAATCTATTTTTGGGGAGCGGTGGGGCGTTGAAATCCTGAGGGCTTGATTCTTCGGGGAGCGAATAAGTCCTTGAATAGACGGATGGATCAGTTTCGAGGTCGACAATTGGGAGTTCTATAACGCTTTGTTCGGGCTGGGGAGTAGGGGAGGTTTGGTAGGCAGGAGCCGTGTTTGGCTTAATCTCAAGTCTTTTGAGTAACTCATCAATTCGCCCTTCCAATCGATTGAATGTTTTTGAAGTCTCAGTTTCTTCTGATGATCGATTCGTTACGGGGGGCGGTAGGGGGGCAAGATCAATAGAGGGAAGTTCTTCCTTAATGATTGGAGTGACCGGAGGTGAAGGGGGCACAGTTTGAGAGTTCTCTACCTTATTTAACCTTTCCAGCATTTGATCAATTCGACTTTCCAAATCATTCAAATCAGTGGCATGGGAGGAGAGTGCAAAGAAAAAAAGCAGGAGAAGTAGGTAAGCATTAAACAGTTTCATGATCTTGTTCAACTTCGCCAAATTTAATGGTGTACGCGGTTATAAGCACTCACCAGGGCGAGTAAGCCACTTTTTTCAATGCTTGCATGAATACCGCAACCGTAAGCCACTCGACCTGCTTTGGTTTGTAATTGAATAAAGGCTGCTGATTCAGTTGCGGAACCACCACCAATTGAATGCTGGCGGTAGTCGGTAAGTTTAAAATCTTTCAAGCCAGCTTCATCAAGTGCATGAACAAAGGCATTAATCGGACCGTTGCCCCTTCCAGAAATATTTTGAGTTTCATTGTTTATTTTTACTGTGGCAGCACAGGTAATTTCATCTGCTGAAACTTTAATGGTTTCATAGGAAACCAGGCACAAGGGATCTTTTTTTTCCAAAAACTCGCTTTTAAAAGTTTCATAGATTTCTTCTGCAGCTAATTCTCGTGATTCGGAATCCGCTTTTTCGCTCATAACGAGGCCAACTTCCGGGTGCATGGGCTTGGGGAGCTCGAGGCCGAATTCCCGTGACAATACATAGGCAACACCACCCTTTCCACTCTGGCTGTTTATGCGAATAATGGCTTCGTATGAACGACCGATGTCACCTGGGTCAATAGTCAGGTAGGGAACTCGCCAATGGGATTGTTCTGCATCTTTGGCTTTGCCCCGTGCATCCATGCCTTTCTTGATTGCATCCTGATGGGATCCTGAAAAGGCGGTAAATACAAGGTCTCCCCCATAAGGGTGGCGGTCATGTACATTCATGCCCGTGGTTTGTTCGTAAACCTCACGGATGTGCTCAATGTCATCGAAGCAAAGGTTGGGATGTAGTCCCTGGCTGTACATATTTAATGCAACTGTAACGATATCTAAGTTCCCTGTACGTTCACCATTTCCAAATAGTGTGCCCTCAACACGATCTGCCCCGGCGAGTAAACCAAGCTCGGTTGCCGCTGTCCCTGTTCCTCGATCATTATGGGTATGCAAGCTGATGATTGCCTTGTCGCGTTCACGAAGATTTCGGCAAAACCATTCAATCTGATCTGCATGTACATTTGGAGTAAATAATTCGACTGTGGCTGGTAAGTTTAAAATGATTGGATTCTTAACAGTTGGTTCCCAGGCTTCCATTACAGCTTCGCAGACTTCGAGGGCATAATCTTCTTCGGTGTCAGAGAAACTTTCCGGTGAGTATTCCAATTGAACTTCAGTATCTGGGAGTTCGGGAAGCAGTTTTTTAATTAAACAGACACCCTCAACTGCGATTTGTTTAATTTGTTCTTTGGACATCCCGAAGGTGACTTCCCTTTGCAAGGGAGATGTGGAGTTGTAAACATGGATGATTGCTTTCTCGGCACCCCTTAGGCTATCAAAGCTTTTCCGAATCAGGTGCTCTCTAGCTTGAGTTAAGACCTGGAGGGCAACCCCGTTGGGTACGAGTTTTTCGTCAATTAATTTTCGGGCAAAATCGAACTCCGTTTGTGCGGCCGATGGAAATCCAATTTCGATCTGCTCAAATCCGACTTGGCAAAGGAGTTTAAAAAGTTCGAGTTTTTCCTTAACGCCCATGGGTATGGGGAGGGCTTGATTTCCGTCCCTCAAATCTACGCTACACCACTGTGGTGCACGTTCAATTATACGATTTGGCCATTGCCGATCTGGTAGATCGATGACTCCCCAGGGCTTGTATTTGGTAATCGGGCTTTTTTGCATAGTGAAGCTAATACCTTTATTGATTTTGATGTCTCTTGGAAAGTGTTAATCCATAGTTATAGATCGTGGTTGTATGAAATCGACATTACTTTAGGTTGAGTTGTTAGTTATGGAGGAGGATTTTACAGGTGTTAATAGTTTATCCGGAAAAGTAATTGTGCTGGGTGTGTCCGGATCGATTGCGGCTTACAAGGCTGCAGATTTAACCAGTGAATTACGCAAGGCTGGAGCTGAAATTTTCATTGCAATGACTGAGTCGGCCACTCGTTTTATCACGCCCTTGACTCTTGGTACTCTTTCACGAAATCCGGTTGCTTCTTCGTTGTGGAATGAAGGATCAAGCTGGCAGCCTGGGCATATTGAGCTTGCGGACCAGGCAGATCTTTTTTTGGTCGCCCCTGCAACCGCAAACCAATTAGCCAATTATGCTCACGGTCAGTGTCCGGATTTGCTTGCCTCCATTTACTTAGCCACCAGGGCACCGGTGTTAATTGCCCCAGCCATGAATGGAAAAATGTACGAGCATTCTGCGACAATTGAAAACCGCAGCGTGTTATCTGATCGTGGTGTGACTTTTATTGAACCAGTTACAGGTGAATTGGCTTGTGGGTATGAGGGAGTTGGGAAACTTGCCCCGATTTCAGCTATTCTTTCTGCGGTATCTAGAGTACTAAGCTAAGGCTGGGCACAAAAAAGCCCTCCCGGTAAAGGAGGGCTATATAAAGATTGCAGGCCGCCGCTTATGCAGCGTTGGGTAATTCCTGCAGGCAAGATTGTTTTCGTTTTACTTTTTTTAACCTCGATCGTCGCCGTAAGCCACGATCCAACTTTTCGACAAGATCATCGATTGACTTGAAGATATTGTCTGAGGCCGAAGAAATGGTGATAGTTGTTCCTTTGAGTTCCAGATGTCCTTTGGCTACAAACTCATTTTCATGAGATGAAGATTTGGAGGATCTTTCCAATTCGATACGCGCCCTGATAATTTTCTCTTCGTGTTTGAAGATTTTGTCCATTTTAGCAGAAACCACTTCTTTGTGGGCGTCAGTAAGGGAGAGATGAAGTCCGGATAGGATCAGATTGTTCTTCATATATGCGTTTATATTTTTTGGTTATAATCTTGCGCAGAATTGCACAGGTCTAAACTCTACAAAACCACAGGATATTCAATTTCTCCAATTTTATTTCATTTTTTTTCCTTTGCTTACTTTTCTATTTCATGAACGAGACCATTTCCCAAGATGCTCCCATGGCCTGTATCGATGATTTTTCCTCATGGATCTTGCATGAAGACGAAAATATTCTCGTTTTGGATAAACCGGGATGGCTTGTTTGTCACCCCTCGAAGAATGGACCCTGGTCAAGCCTGGTGGGAGCAGCTAAAGAATACCTGCAACTTGATACAGTTCACCTTGCCAGCCGACTCGATCGCGAGACAAGCGGTGTTGTATTATTGGCAAAGCACAAAAAGGCGGCCAGTTATTGGCAGAAAGGAGTTGAATTAAAACAAGTCCGAAGGAATTACTTGGCAATTTTAGAGGGGGAATTACCTGCAAGAAAGGTGGTATCCACTTTTTTGGGCAAAGATCCCGAAAGTGAGATCTATGTAAAGCAACGCGTAACAGGGAATAGCCGGAAGGCAAAGTCTGCGGAGACAATCTTTTCTCCCATACTGAGTAAAAATGGATATACCTTCTGCTCGGTAGCTACACTAACTGGTCGAAAACACCAAATCCGAATCCATGCACAATGGATTGATCATTGTTTGGTCGGGGAGAAATTATATGGAAGGGATGAACAAATCTATCTGAAATTTTGTGAAAGTGGTTGGCAGAAAGAGTGGGCAAATATTTTGGGTATGTCCCGGCAGGCTCTCCATGGGAGGCATTTGAAGGATATGGAAACGGGTGTTTGTTTTTCAGCACCCTTGCCTGAAGACTTTCTCCATTTTTTGAAAGTAGAAATGAAACTTTCAATTCAGGAGATTAAAGAATGTGTATCCGTCTCTGATCAATTAAACTTTAAAGATAGTGGGTAGATTTAAGTTGTCCTTATTTGTACAGATTTGCAAAATTAACCACTTATGCCTGAAACTCCCACCCCTGCATCCCCTCTAGAAGCTTTAAAGGCCGGATTTCGTCGTGCATGTGTTCGTCGTTTAGTCGGTGATGAGGATGGGGCTATCGAAGTACTCAGGGATGATATTCCCGGTCTGGTGGTAAACTGGGCAAAGAGCACTTCCTTGGATCCATCTGAAAAGAAGGCCAAATTAAAGGAGATGTTTGATGACGAATCCGGGCGGGCTGATGAATTGGCGGTTGCTTTTGATCTATTCGCTGGTCGTTTCGAGTCCAGGGTTGCTGGCTTGGTCAGAAATGAGGTGGGTTCATTGAGGGATCAACTTACAGGAGCAGTTCAAAAACTCAGTGATGCCCTTGCTCGGGTCGAGCAACTTTCAAGCAACTTAAGTAATGCAAGTCGCCTGGATCCCGCGAGTTCCCTTGGTCCCGATGAGGCAAAGCCCCTTGTCGAGAACCCAGTAACCATTCTGGATGATGAATCTGATTCAGCCGAAGAATTACCTAGAGAAAAGAGTGGTAGTGACATTGAGAGTAATGTCATTCCCGAGGAAATAAGCCACGAAGAAGTTGCCCAAGCTAGCCCAATTACAGGTGGGCAACCTCCGTCTTCTAATGATGTATTTGTTGAGGATGAATCTCCAAAGACCTTGGATCCTCCTTCTGGTACTGGTTTGAGGTTTGACGAAATCGAAGAAATGATTGATGAGATTCTCTCGTATGAATCAAAATAATCTTTGAAAATTTTCTTTTGCGAATGAGTGATTCTGAAACAGTGGAGAGTAAATCAGGGGAAGCACCTGATAATGATAAAGGGGCTAAGGGTAGAAAGAGATTACCGCTCGGGTTAGATCTTGGTACCTTGGAGTCTTGTATTCTGAGTAAACTTAGCAAGCCTGGCTCTGAGAAGCATCACGGTATATTCGTACCCACAGTAGTGGGTTATCCCGAAGAAGGCATTTTAGCCGGAATATTGCCCGGGAACTCGACCATGCTTCATGGCAACGATGCTTTGTCCAACCAACTTCACTTGCGCTTGGTTCATCCCCTCAGCGATGGGGTTATTCAAGACCTCGAAGCAAGCAAGTCATTTCTTGGGTATTTACGTGATCAGGTCGATCCGGAGCGTGCATCTGAGGCACTTTGCGTTATTGGCATTCCTGCCGTCGCTGATGAAGAGGCAAAAAGTAATTTGGAGGCAGCTGCGAAATCTGCTTTTGATGGCTCATTGCTCATTCCCGAGCCATTCCTTGCAGCATTAGGGATGCGTGATGAAGCGCGCCTTCAGGATTCGGATTACAAGGATCCTGTAAGTAACTCCCTGTTTATTGATATTGGGGCAGGTACAACTGACTTTTGTATTATTCAGGGATATTTCCCCAAGCCTCAAGATTTGTTAAGCATTCCATTTGGCGGAAACGAAGTGGATGTAATTCTGGATCAATTAGTTCGCGAAGCTTACCCCGAGGTCAACCTGCCGATTTCCATGATTCGTGGATTCAAGGAAGAATTTTCTTACTCCGGAGAACCCGAGTCAGGTGCCAGAGTAAAAGTTCCGGTCGAGGGGAAACCTAGGAAAATTGAAATTGGAAAACAAGTGGGTGAAGCTTGCAACCGTTTGGTTAATGAAATTGCGGAGTCCTTAAAGCAGGTAATCTCATCGGCTTCTCCTCAATCTGTTTTTTCCCTTCTGCAAAACATTATCCTCACTGGTGGAGGTAGCCGGATCAGAAATATCGACCAGGAACTCCAGCAACGATTAGTGGACGATGGTTATGAAAATCCGGAGGTTCGTCTTTCTGATAAGGATTATTCCCCCTTGGTTTCAATTGGTGCACTAAAAGTGGCTAAAGCCGCAAGAGAGGATCAGTGGATTCGCTAATCAGGTTATCAAGGAACTACTTAAAAGATACCGTTAAGGCTTTGGTTTAATCGTTCTGAAGCTTCGTTTATTGATGCGATCAGTTCATCTGGGTCTTCATGGTCTTCTGTTAACATTTCCCAGCCTTCGAGTTCTTGGTATGATCCGCTTTCTGGCTTTTTACATTTATTTAGTCCAGTGAAACCAAGTTCGGAAACAATTGCTTGAGATACCTGGATGGCTGCTGCCAACTTCGGACTTTCCTTTGATTGCTTAGGTTGATCGTGCCAATGAATAGCATCCACAATTTCATCTGAAATATGATGGTTCCATAAATAATACGCACCAATCTTTGCGTGCCCCCATCCAATCTTGGCGTTTTCTTCATCAATTAATTCCCCTGTAGAGTCATATTTTTTTAGGTAAATTTTCTTAAATAAATCAGGGAAAGTGATCGCCAATATGAGTATTCCTAAATTATGGAGCAAGCCTGCCACATAATCGGCTTCCTCTTCATAGCTTATATTAAGTACGGACAGAAGTTCGCGAGTTAGGATGGCTGTACCAATGCTATGTTTCCAAAATTCTTCCCATGGGAAGGAGGGTGCGTTTTTACCAAGTTCCAAAATTTCCTCAATAACTGGAGTGGCGAATAGCAATTCACGAATACGATTGAGGCCAAGAAAAATAGAAGCCTCTTCGACCCCACTAATTCTCTTGTTATCTTTACTGCCAAAAAAAATCGAGTTCACCAAGTCCAACACTCTTGTGGTAAGGGAAGGATCCAGTCGAATGACTTCAGCAATTTGGGCAAGAAAACTATCTTCTGACTCAAGTAAGGATCGAAGCGTATCGTTAATGCTCCTTAGTGATGCAAGTTTGGGGCATTGATTGATCCTCTCAATCAGCAGGAAGTCAGATGGAGGATGCATTGAGATATGATTTCCGGGCTAAAGGGATGCCCTGTTGAAATTAGCCAATGAGCATGACCGAGTTTTCACGGTCAGGATTGAGGTTTTGACCTGAGGAAATTGAGTTATCTAGAAATTGGTTAGCGTTTGCACAAGTCGAGGATTCGGGTCGCAGAGTCATGAAATCGCCTGTGGAGGAAAGTACTCTGACTGAACCATCGGAAAGTTTATCCAATGAAATTTTATTACCTGAATTTCGGGACAAGAAATCCTGGAGTTCGGGAGAATCCTTTATTTCGGCTCGAAGAGTTTCTAAACTTTTGGCAGAAAGCGAACTACCTTGGATGTCCTTGAGGTTGGACTCAAAAGATGATGATTTTGAGTCTTCTACACTTGGGGTATTGGGAGGCAGTATTTTCTGTAAAATATTACTACCAATGTTAACTAAGCCGGTTGCTATTACTGGATCCATGCAGGGGATGTAGCAAATCCCTTGCCAAGTTTAGCTAGATGATTTTCCTCAGGCAGTTCCGTTGAATCATTTCTTCTGCGATCTGGATGGCATTTAGGGCTGCACCTTTCCATAGTTGGTCACCTGTAACCCATAACGCTAATCCATTATCAGATGCATGGTCAACCCGCAGTCGGCCGACATGACAGTTTTCCTTTTCGGAGGAATAGATTGGCATCGGGTAGAGCATTTCTTCAGGATTATCAACAAACTCAAGGCCCTCGAAGTTACTGAGAGCCTGCTTGGCATCCGGGAGGTTTACACTGTCACTGAATTCTGCATTTATTGATATCGAGTGGGCACGATATACAGGTACTCGAACACAAGTGCAGGAAACTCTAAGGCTTGGCAGGGAAAGAATCTTTCTCGATTCATTTCGCATTTTAAGCTCCTCCTTGGTGTAGCCATCTTCCCTAAACTGATCAACATGTGGGATTAAATTAAATGCTATGGGGTGCGGGAAGCTAGAAGGTTGCGCGTTGGGTGGAGGGGCTCCCGTAACCATTTCTGTGACCTCCTGATCCAAAGAGATTGGACCCATCGCACCTGCTCCTGAAACTGCTTGATAAGTGGATGCATAGAACTTCTTGAGGCCAAATCTTTTGTGTAAAGGATAGATTGCCATCAGGGTAATGGCACTTGAACAATTGGGGTTAGCTACAATGCCTTGGTGCCCATCCAGGTCCTGGGGGTTAATTTCGGGCACAACCAACGGGACAGATGAATCCATTCGAAAAGCCGAGCTATTATCAATCGCCACGCAATCCCGCTTAACTGCTTCGTGTGCAAATTTTACTGAATTTTCTGAACCGGCACTAAAGATCGCAATGTCTAAATCCTTAAATGATTCCGGGGTAGTCTCTTGAATTTTGTGGGTCTGCCCAAGTGCCTCTAATTCAATCCCCGCAGAGCGGGAGGAAGCAAGCAATCTCAATTCGCTTGCAGGAAACTCTCTTTTTTCAAGAAGCTTGATAATTTCTTGGCCAACCGCTCCGGTTGCACCTACGATACCAATACGATATTTTTTCAATGAATGTAATTTTAAAGGATGAGTACTTGAAGGTTGTTGAACAACTGAAGATTGAGGAAACGCAGGACTTGCTAATCGTTTCTGTTAAACAGCAAAGGTTGTATCATCAAAAAGAAGGTAAGTCTGTCAAAACATATGTGGCTTCAACTTCTTTAAAACCTCCAAGTTGCATAGAGGATTCTCTCGGGACACCATGGGGTTTGCATAAGGTATGTGAAGTGATTGGGGTAGGGCAGTCACTTGGTATGGTCTTCCAGGGCCGAAAGCCAATAGGAATACAATATTGGGATTGTGAAGAAGCTATGCAGCAAAAAAACTTGATTACTTCTCGTATTTTGAGGCTTACCGGATTGCAGGAAGGGCTTAATCTTGGCGGAAAGCAGGACACATTTAAAAGATTTGTTTATCTGCATGGAACCAATCATGAAAACCGTTTGGGAAAACCTGCCAGTTCCGGTTGCATTCAACTGGGCAATCAAGAAATCATTGATTTGGCTAACCAAATTACCTTGGGTAGCCATCTTTATATATCCCTAAATTGAAGCCTCTAGGTAGCTGATAGTCTTATCAGTTTGATTTTATTTTGGTTATAGCGGCTTTGAGGAAATTTTCTGGTTCAGTTTCAATTTGTTGCAAAACTTTTAATTGTATAAGTTCTTTTGTAAATTGATACTCAGGGGTACTCGCCAGTCTGGCGCCCCTATCATTTAATTTTTCTTTAACAATCATCCGTGTCGAGTATTCAACCGTCGAGTCAATGGCTATAGACTCTTGAATTCGGGTAATTGCCTTGTGGATTAAATCGATTAAAAGATTTTCATTTCCATTATCATGTACGATCACCTCGAAAGGTCTACTGGAACGAGCGGACAGAAGGTCCTCGAGGTGAGTCGATGAACACTCCGCACGATTTCCTTGAGCAACTAAAACACAAGCTGTCCTGTGATGACCTTGCCTCAGGAAGTCGTGAAATGATCTGCACCTAACGACTGGATTATCGTATATGGTATCAATGCTTGGTAAAAACTTTGGATCCACAGATAATAATATAATCGATATTTCTGTTTTCGGATTCGAGCTTGAGGCATGGTCTAACAAATCGGTTAGATCAAGCTCACTAACTCGTTGCGATAGGGTAGGGAACTCCTTTGTAGAAGCATTCATGATAGTAGGGGTTAGGGTTATTTATCTCTTACCCCAGTAAGTAAACCTGGTCAATCATCCCTTTTTCGTAATTACTACCATCATTTATCCTCAGTATAAAAGATGACCAACGAGAGACTCAAAGTCTGGATGGACCGACTCTGGTCGAAGGATGGATAATTCATCCAAGGAATGAGTACCTGTAGCGACTAGATGGCAGGCGAGGCCGCCATTTCGGGCAGTGTTAAAGTCGTAAGGAGAATCTCCGACATAAATGGTTTCTTGGGGGGCAGCACCAATTCTGTCCAATGCCAAGCGAGTAAGTGCAGGATTAGGTTTTTTCCAGCTTGTATCATTTGCTCCAATAGTAAATTTCAGGAATGGGGAAATTCCAAGGTGATCGCACACAGCACGGGCATGTGGGCCATATTTATTGGTTAAAACAGCGGATTGAAAGCCGGATTGGCTTAGGAGTTTCAAGCCTTCTTTAACATAGGGTAGTAAAACGAGTCCTTCGAACATTTCCTTTTCAAAGATTGGCCGCAATATGGAAACGGCTTCATCTGCACGCTCCGAGCCGATTAATTTTGCCATAGTTGTGTCAGATGAGCCTCCAACGGCTCTTTTTACTTCATCGAAAGAGGGCGGAGGGAACCCCATCTTTACCAAGGTTTTTGAGAAGGCTTTATGAATGGCCAAGAATTGGTCAATTAAAGTACCATCCAAGTCAAAGAGGATTGCCCGCATCTTCATTTTAGCTAGCGTTGTGTGTATGCATTGTAGGTTAGCATTAGATTCTTATGATTTTCTGTGGTTCAAAATTGCAATTAAATGAGCCTGAAACCAAAAGACATACGCATTACTGATGAAGGTAATTATGTCCACTGCAATCTATTGGGGGATTGGTTGTTAGCTATAGGATCAGAGAAAGCCCATTTTAGTTGGGGGAACTTCTGGGAGCTTCAAACACAAACTATTTCCACATGTAAGTTTACCCTGTCACCTTCCTCAAGTTGGGATTCATCCTTATTATTGTTTTTATTTAGAGCAAAAACTGAATTGCAAAAGAAAGGCATCGTAGCAGATTTTTCAGCTTTGCCTGAAAAAGTAAAAAAGTTACTTAGTTTCGCAGAAGATCGGATGGCCATCTCATCCTCGCTTTCCCACGAGGTTATTAATGGCTCTAATTTATGGGCAGATCAAATCGTTCATTCTTTTACTCAAGTATCAACTTTTTGGGGGAAATGGTTGCTTGCTGTTGGTAAATTATTTTTGGGAAAATCTTTTATGAGGTTTGGTGATTTAATCCATACCTGCAGAGATTGCGGAGCCTCGGCTCTTCCCATTGTCACCTTGATCGCTTTCTTAACCGGATTAACCATGGCTTTCGTCGGCAGCGTGCAATTAGAGAAATTCAATGCCACCATATATGTTGCTGACCTTGTTTCCTTGGCCATGGTGCGGGAGATGGGTGCGTTAATGGTTGCGATCGTTATGGCCGGGAGAACAGGAGCCGCTTTTGCCGCAGAACTTGGCTCCATGAAAATAAGGGAAGAAATTGACTCACTGCGAACTTTCGGGATCCCTGCAATTGAATTTTTAGTTCTGCCGAGAACACTCGCCCTTTTACTGATGACTCCACTGCTTACCTTGTATGCTGACATTGTTGGTATCCTGGGAGGTCTTACAGTTGGTTCGCAGGTAATGGATTTTTCTGCCCTTCATTACTTCGAGCAGACTCAATCCGCCTTAACCAACATGTGGGAAATTTACTCAGGTTTATTTAAAAGCCTGGCTTTTGGTTTAATCATTGGATTGGTAGGATGTTACAAGGGAATGTTTACCGGAAGTAATTCGGCATCTCTTGGCAAATCAGTCACCTCATCAGTTGTGGTATCAATTACATTAATTGTGGTTTGCGATGCTATATTCGAGATTTGTTTTAGTTTACTTGGATACCGATGAAGCCAGATTCCATTAAAAAATCCGTGATTGAGGTAAGCGACTTAGGTCTTAGCTATGGAAACCGCACTGTCTTGCAAGAAGTGTCTTTTGATGTCATGAAAGGTAGTTGCTTAGCAGTTATGGGAGCTAGCGGTTGCGGGAAGAGCACTTTGCTCAAAGGGATGACTGGGTTACTGAAACCATTCAATGGAAAGGTGAAGTTCGAGGGGGATTCAATGTGGGGTGATGGACAACTTCCCCATGATGAGGTCCTAAGTAAATTTGGAGTTTTATTTCAGGGTGGTGCTTTATGGAGCTCAATGAATCTCCTCGAAAATATATCCTTACCATTGGAGACTTTTTCACGCCTAAATAGGCAAGAGATTGAAGATATGGCTGCTTATAAACTTAGCCTAGTTGGTCTCTCAGGGTGCGAGTTCTTATACCCTTCGGAATTAAGTGGTGGCATGCAAAAAAGAGCAGGTTTGGCTCGTGCATTAGCTATGGATCCAGAAATACTCTTTCTTGATGAACCCTCCGCAGGTTTGGATCCGATCAACTCCAATCAGTTGGACGAATTAATTCTTGAGCTCAAGGATTCTCTGGGGATTACCTTTGTTGTAGTTACCCATGAATTGGACAGTATATTTTCGATTTCAGATCACTCTATTTTTTTGAGTAATCAATCAAAAACTATAATCGACCAGGGTAAGCCTATTGATTTACTTAAAGGAAGCAGGCTTGAGGAAGTTCGTGATTTCTTAGGTCGAAGTTCAAGAAGTAATAGTAAGTAAAGTGATTGAATCTTGGATTGCGGTTTAATGAGTTTTAAAGATAGAATGTTATAGTTTTATGAAAATTGCCGCTAACAGCACCCTGGTAGGCGCCTTTACTCTTGGTGCTTTAATGATTTTTGCAGGCTTCCTTTTTTTTACTGGAGGTTTATCAAGTTGGAGAGGTGATAATGAGCGTTTTGTTGTTGTTTTTAACGAAAATGTTTTTGGGTTAAACGAGGGCGGGAAAGTTACCTTCAATGGCGTAAAGATAGGCAGAGTTGAAAGGTTTTTCATTGGGGATGCCTTAAAAGATGGGCCAGTCCCGGTAATGATTGAGATTAATCGCAAACTTGTAGACCGTCACAGGGTAAGTGTAGGGAATGAGGTTTTTAACGAAGATGGTTCTTTCAAAACAGATATCTTGCCCCAGTTGGTTGGCCAGTTGGTACAGGAAAGTTTTGTTACCGGTATATTATACATAAACTTAACCACAGATCTTCAGTATGTTGATACTAATGGCAGCTTAAGTACGCTGTATGGCCACCCCTTGATTCGTAGCAAGGGTTCGATTTTTGCTGAACTTAGTGAAAGCATAAACCTTGAAAAACTGAGTAAGCAGGTAAGCGAATTTTTAGAGGCAGGGACCGCTCAATTGCAAAATTTAAAAGCAGAGGAATTGAGGACATCTTTTCTGTCTCTCGTAGAGAATTCCAATCTTTTTCTTAATAATTTCTCAAAGAATGTACTCCCACTTGCTAAAAATTTTGGAGACACCTCGGAACAAGTTAGGGAAAGCTTTAAGAAATTAGACATCGTGAATCAACGAATCCAAGAAGTCATTGCACCTGATTCTGACTTGCGCTTTGGAGCAGTGAATGCCCTTCATGATCTATCAGAAATGTCTAAGTCATTAAAGAGCTTAGCAGATTTGCTCGAGCGTAACCCACAAGCCCTCATTCGTGGCAAGGTTGTTACAGAGGATTAACATGAAGAAAACTTATCTAGTACTAACGCTGACTGTCTTTGCTTTAGCAAGTTGCATCATTCCGGAATCGAACCATGTGGAGCCGGACTTCTATCTTTTATCCAATACAGTCCAGGACCAAAACCAGTCGAAGTTTAATGAAGATCATTCTTTTTATCTCAGAGAAATAGAATTGCCTGAATATTTGAAAGATTCTCGTTTGGTGCTACGTCCGACACCTCACACAATTAAATTTAGGGAACTTGATAGATGGGGCGAACCCTTGGAGGATGGGATTGCCCGAGTCTTAGCGATGAATTTGCAGGATCAATTTAATAACTCAAGGTACTCAATTTTCCCCAACCGCAGGAAGGAGGGCTTACGATGGGATTTAGCTGTCTCGTTTTCATCCTTTGAGAGAATTGTAAACGATCGTGTTTCCATATCAGCCAAATGGTCGGCTAGGGCGGGTGATGGTACGACCAAATCAGATTCCTTTTCCTTTGAATATGTTCTTCCGTTGCCGGGAGACGAGTCTGAAGAACTAAAAGCCTACAATTTAGCATTGTACAGTTTATCCAAAAATATCCTTGAAGAACTTTCGACAAATTGAGTCACTTTTCTTATGTGGTCTCTTCTCTTTACAGTTATTACCGTTATCCTCTCATTCATACTGTTAAGTAGAGTTAAAGCTTTCGTTAAATTAAAACGCATGCAACGACTGGACCGTGAGATTGAAAATGATTTATTGCAGGAGTTCCCCGAAGCTTTTGATCTCAATAAAAAAGAGTCTGGCGAATTCGTCGATTGGCTTGAAGAATTGCAATCCGAAGACAATACCACCAAAACAAAAAAGGTATGAATAAGTTTAGTTTTCAATTAATGTACCTCTAATTCAAAAATCATGATTCTTAGAAAAGTGTTTTTAACTTTAATTTACTGCTTTTTCTTGATATCGCTTTCATTTGCAAATTGGCCAAATTGGAGAGGGCCAAACTTTGACGGCTCTGCGACTGGAAATTTTAAGTACCCCACGGTTTTCTCACCTGAGTTAGCTGTTCGCTGGTCTCATGAGTTAGAGGGCCCCTCTGCATCGACACCAGTAGTAATGAATGACCGGGTATTTCTGTCAGGTACCCGCCTTGCAATAGAAGGTGAGAGTGAACCTAATTTACTTGCCATGTGTATTGATCGTAAATCCGGTGATACATTGTGGATAAAATCAGCTGGGAGTGGATACCAACCTGGGGATAAAGATGGGAATATCTTGCAACTTGATTCACGCTCCAATTATTCGAGCCCATCTCCAGTTGCTTCATCAACTGAGGTTGTTTTTTTCTATGGCAACGGTGATCTTGTTTGCTTTAGCCATGATGGTGACCTCAAGTGGCGCCGCAATTTACAGGCTGACCTTGGAGATTTTTGTTTTCAATGGACATTTTCTGCCAGTCCCACTCTTTATGATGGTCGCCTTTATCTCCCGGTCCTTCAGCGTGATGAACAAGTCCACGGGCGTGGCAACAAAGATGCGGAATCATTTCTCCTATGCCTAAACCTAAAGTCTGGCAAAACAATCTGGCGACATGTTCGAACAACTCCGGCAAAGAAAGAATCACGGGAGGCTTTTTCTACAATCATACCTTATAATGATAGCCTCTTGGTAGCTGGTGGAGATTTCCTAACATCTCATAACCCCAAAAACGGAAGTGAGCTTTGGCGCTGGGGAACCTGGAATAATGGACACAAGCAAGAATGGTGGCGCTTAGTACCATCCCCGGTTGCAGGTGACGGCAAGGTTTTGGTATGTGCCCCAAAAAAAGCTCCAGTATTTGCTATAAGTCTATCTGGCAAAAAGAGTGGAGCAAAATTAGCGTGGGACTCCACCAAGAGTAAGGAAGTTACCTCTGATGTTCCTACTCCTCTATTTTACAGGGGTTTCTTTTATGTGTTAAGTGATTTGCGTCAAAATATTTCAAAATTAGATCCTGAAAATGGGGTAGTTGTATGGACCCTCAAGTTGCCAGGTAAATACAAGTGGCGTGCATCTCCAACGGGTGCCGATGGAAAGATTTACTTAATGAATCATAATGCAGAGGCACTTGTCCTTTCATCAGAAAGTGGTGAGATCTTACATGCCGTAAAAATGGGCGACGAATACGATGATCAAACCCGGTCATCGATCGCACTTTCGCAAGGGCAATTGTTCATTCGAACCAATAAAAAATTGTATTGCATCGAATAATGATAGTCTGCAATGTTAATAACTCTATTTCCCATCCACCACACCCGCGCCGGGCGGTTCCCGCCAATCTACCGCCCGGCGCTTTTTTTATCTTGATGGGAGCTGTTTATAAACAAACTCTTTTAATTTCGGCTTTTTTTTGGGGTGCCTTCATCTTTGCAGATGAATCTGCCCCACTTTCTCTTTCGGAAAAAATTGCCCAACTCCGTTTAAAATCGAATGCACATGGCAAGTATGTAAATGAACTGCTTGCTGAACCGATTACCTTGCAGTCATTTGATACGATTAATGAACCATCGCTTATTAACATTGAGCCCGTAGTCGGGACGGAAGAGTCCTCCGCCCTTCCGGAGGATCACTTGCCGCTAATTGACCTACCCGAGCCCATTTCGGAGGTGGAACCCTCAGTCAATGTTGTCGAGGAGAATGCTTCACCTTTACCTGTTGCTGAAGTCGTTGAAGAAGAGCTAAACCTGGATAAAGAAGTGCCAGTGAATCCGGATTTTGACTCTGGGAGGAACAGGGATGTTAATCCTGACGCCCCCCCCACTTACGATGAATTGTATTCCCCTAAAGTTGTTCAACGCCGATTGGGGTATTACTTCGGACCATTTCTCTCAGCCGTTTTTGCAGATGATAGTGCTGTTAAAAATACAGCCAAGATACCTTACTATTCTAAAGGGGGTGTAGCAACTGGACTTCGAGTTGGTAATGACTTTGGTAATACCCGTATCGAGGGAGAATATGCTTATTTGACTCACAAAATAAGTGGTTTGAGTGGAGCTTCTGGTAGAACTAATTTACACAATTTTCAAAGCAGATTAATTCTTGAAAAAAGCTTGGGTGATCGTGCCGATCTGCGACTCGGCATTGGGTTGGGCATTGCTTTCGTAAACAAAGAACTCGCAGGACATAAATATGATGGAGTTGGTTTTTCCTATGATTTTTTACTTGGTTGGTCATACCGAGTTATGGAAAATTGGTCATTGGGTCTCGATTATAAGCATTACCTGACCTCGGCCCATGAAAACTATGACCGATTGCAGGGTCATATGATTGAACTCTCCGTGGGTTTTGACTTGTAGTTAATAGCCTCAACTATCAACTAGGCTTATTTTTCAGTAAAGCAATCTTGCGAATGCCCTAGGCATTGCAGCCTCTGCCTCCCATTGTATGCATTCTCCATTTGCGGTGAGAGAAAATGAGATTTTTGATGCATGTAAGCAAATTCGTTGCACCTTGGAAGCTTTAGCAATTTTACGATTCAATTCAAAATTCCCGTAAGTTCTGTCACCAATGATTGGTAGTCTTCGATTAGCACATTGAACGCGCAACTGGTGAGTTCGTCCAGTTTTTGGTTTAAGCTCAAGGAGTGCAAGGTTCCCAAACCTGGTAGATGTCTTTCTTTGCATAGAAACTGAAGTTATTGCGGAGTCACCAGTTTTACCTGAAGTTACTCTAATTTTACCTTTGGTAGGGTTTTTTTGAAGAAAATCCTTCCAGATTGATCTAATAGGTCTTCCATTATAGGCGACGATGGCAAAATAAGTTTTCTTAACATCTCGGTTTAGAAACGCCGCCTTTAATTTTTCGGCTAAAACGATGTTAGACACCCCAAGAATTACTCCAGAAGTGGCAGAGTCCAAACGGTGAACAAGATAAAATTCTCTCTCCTTTCCTGTTGAATCAACCCAATGGTATTTCTCTTGTTCAAAATCGTAAGAACTATGCAACAAAACCCTCTTATTCTCACTATTGCGATTGGGGTGAGACAAGATACCGCTTGCCTTTTCAATTGCCCAAATACCGCTGGGATGAAAATCGATAACATTGCACTCCCTGTCTAAAGGAATCTCGAAGGGGATATCATTTTCAGCTATCTTCATTTGTAGTTAAAAGTAATTGAAATTTCATCTGAATATCCAAACTCCTCAATCATTTTTTCTGTCCATACGCCAAAGGGGGATCTGGAAGCAATTGCTTGCCTGCAGAGTTCTGTCGACAATTGCTCAGTGAGATTAAATCCTATTTGATTGAGGTCCTTAATTTGTCCGTTGCTCAGAAGGGTAAATCGAAACATGGCTTTTTCAGGAAACTGTTCACGTTGTAAATACCTGTACGAATTAAGGATCAGTTCACCCCATTGCCTTTCTATTGATTTGAGCATTGCCTGCATGTATACACCATAAGGATTTAAGCGGCACTCAACTGCCAACTTTCCAACCCTCGGAGCACTTGTGGTTTTTTGCAGTAATGGGCCATTAAGCACATCCAAAGATAGCCTTGGCCTAGTTTTTTGAACCACAGGAGGATTGTTTTCTTGTAAAGTAGTTTTGTTGGTTTTTTCCAAAGGAACTTGATTCGAAAGGTTAATGATCTTTCTATTTTTTCCTTTCTTGCGTGGCTCTATTGACCATCCGTCCTTGAACTTTTTAGGTATATCTAATGAGTTTTTTTGGGGTAAAATAGAGGAGGGTGGAGTTTGGGGCGCTGTTAGTGTAGGTTCTTTCCGCTCGGGCAGATCCGTTGAAGGTTTAATCTTTAATCTAGGTACGACCTTTAGGTTTTGCGAAGTGCCTCTACTTTGAGGCAGGGTTTCATTTATGTTCAGTTTTTCAACTGGTGATGGTTGGGCGGCTTGTTGATTTTGAGTGGATATCAAATTTGTTTCGTCAGGATGGTTATCCATTACCGTAGGGTTGGCTTCAGTATATATTTTTAATGAAGAAGGAGCGGAGTCAGGCTTGTAACTCTTTTGCCAGGAAAGCTTCATGTCATAAATGTAAGCTTTCTTATGATTGATAAAGGCCAATGGGTTGAGCCATAATATAGACTTTATTAGAAGTAAGGTTAAGCAGGCTGCACCCATGGCCTCCTTGTATTTTCCAGCAGTTGGAGTGACTCTATTCATCGAGGTTTTAGGCAGTCCTTATGCTATTACTTTTCATTCATTAATGAAATTAACTATCTCCTCGACTGCCTGAGTAGCACCATTAATTCTTGGGGAATGTTTTATGGTAGTAACAGGCAGATTATTGATCAGCTCGACCCATGAACCGTCAATGAAAGCTGGATAGCTCATTTCATTAAATGTTAAAGCTTTTTGGCAAAATTCCCTTAAGACTTTAGATTCCGGGAAATGTTCCCGGAACACACCAGTAAAGGGAATATTCATACCCCAGCATTCGGAAACTGTACTGTACCCACCTTTGCCAATAACATGACTGGATGACCTGACTAGGTCAATGAAAGCTAGATCGAAGTTCATGGGAATATATGTGACTTTATCTTGCCGATTAATGGAATTGTAGTCGCCAGGGATAATAACATGAAATCCATGAGTATCTTGTAGGATTTCATGCTTCATTGGAATACCCCCAGTCGTCAGAATCACATATTTGTCACTTGAGCTCAAACCTAGTCTTGAAAGCACGATATCTCTGTCTGTTTGAGGGAATCGAAAGATTGGGTTTACAGAGGGGCAGTTTTTGACCTCATTGCAAAAAGGTCGGCATTGGATGCGCAGGTCTGTTTTATCATATATTTTTTTGAGTTTCTCGACCAAGTACTGGAAACCAGGGCACTTTTCGATATAGCTTTGATAGATCCAATCCCAAGTGAAGTTTTCTAGCAAAACTGTTGGTATCTGCAATCGATTGCCCAATTCTATACCTAGTGGTGAAATGTCGCATAAAACCAAGTGTGGATCTGAAGATCTAAGCAAGGCGGTGCATCGTTTGGTTCGTGAATCACTGAAGGATAAAAATTCCTCGACTCGAAAAAAACTGTCTTCAAGGGAGTGATGAAAAGGACCCTTCTGTACCAGTCCAACATCTGTTACTTCGTTAATTATTTGTATGTTACAATCTCGAGGTAGGTTAGCGGGCCAAAACCATGAGGGTACTTGGCTAAAGATCATGATTTCAGCCCGGTTATCTTTCCGGCAAATCTGGTTAATAATTGCTGACATTCGTGTCGCATGGCCAAAGCCGTGAGAGGACACAAAGCAGGCGACCCGAAGGGGTGAAGCAGTCATTTTACTCCAGGAAAATTAGCTCGAGGTATGTTTCAAGTTGATTCGATGGTCTCAATGTTCCTTTATCCTTCACGATAAGTTTCCTGCAGAAGTCGGAATCGACTTGCTCGTTATAACTTAAGACCTGAATTTTTTCTGCAACATTCAAGCCTGACGCTTCAAGACGAAGTGGGACACCAAATGGCCCAAATGAACAAATCCATGACTTGATTGAAGGATTCTTAATATTACCGGTGGTAAGCGAGGGGTTTTGACGAGCAAAGAAGGGTAGGTGAGGTGCATTAACCCTAATTTTCGTAACTACTGGCAGGCTATTCAAGTATTCCGTGGGTGAAGAAAATTTCTTTTTTTGAAAACTTGAATAAAAGTGAATTGGGTCGAACCCGACTAAGTTGTAACCGTTAAAGTTACCGTGTTTATTTTTGGTCTTAAAGCTTTGCCGAGCATACCATTTGTTGAACTGATTACTTAAACGTAACCCCACTTCAAAATGTAAATGGGAACGGCTTAAAGGTATGTGGAATGATGCAGAATTCCCCATTTTACCAAGAACTTGGGCGATTTTTACCTGGGATCCAACTTTTAATCCATCAGAAATTTTAGCGAGGTGTGCATAAAGGGAATAGAGTACGGGGTTAAACCCTTTATGTTCTAGGACAATATATTTCCCGTAAGCACTCGCGGTAGCTGAATAACTTACATGGGATACGGTTCCATCCATCACTGCAAATATACTATCCTCTGCGTGGCCTTGCTTGCTACTTCTTACCGGGAAAAGGTCCAGTCCTTCGTGGAATTTATAGCCATTGTTTCTGACACAACCAAATGCACCTGATGAAAATTCTTTCCCTGGACCAGTTTTTTGAAGAAATGCATGGTACCCAAGCCCTTTGGCAAAAGATGGGTTTGGTGTTGGCCACGCGAGGGTAAAAAAATTGGCAGATAAGTTATGGCATAATAAAAACGCTGTTATGATAACACCCGTTCGGATGCCCCTATTACCAACTCCAACCACTATTAATTCCTCTGGTTTTGCAACTCAAGGTTGATGTGCCTGACGGAAAGTTCTAGTTTGCTGTAAAAGGCATAAATCTCTTCTTCAGTTTTACGGTGGGCAAACATGAATGGGATAAATCCATTTGTTATGGTGGATTCGATTGGGTGTATGCCAACTACAGTCCCGTTTACGACAAGGCTTAGATTTCCTCCAATCCGGTTGGCGGTTTCCTTCTGTAGTGTCATAGCAGCTCTGCGGTCTAACCCTATCCAGATCCCATAAATACGACCTTCTTTGTTTGGACTGAATATATCAGAAAAGCTTCCAAGCTTTGTTCCTGAAATATCATACTCATCAATAATTGGAATAGGCGCACCACCTTCTACGAAAATTCGGGGCCGATGAGTTATTTTAGTTGAGTCGTAACCATTCCTTGAGCATCCGAGCTGAGTAAACAGGATCAATAGGATGCAAATAAGTGAATATTTGTAAGGAGATCGTAAAAGATGTTTTATCATATGCATGCTTATTCTTGAGAGTAAGGGAAATTCAGGGTAATGATAAACCTTAAAAGATGGCGTTAAGTAAAAAACCTAAGATGCAAGAAGGATCCAGTGTAATTGTATTTATGGATATGCAATCACGCTTACTCAATTCCATTGAACATGCAGACGAATTAATTGAATCTTGTTCGATTCTTGCTGCCTGTTCAAAATTACTCCAAATACCCTCTGTTCTTACAGAGCAAGTTCCAGAGAAACTGGGTAGTTCAGATAAGCAAATAGTTTCCCGACTGGGTAATCCATACAAGGTAAGTAAGGATACTTTTTCAGCATTTGGGTCGTCGGAATTTTGCGATTTGCTTACTCCATCATGCACCAAGAGAATTGTTCTGGTCGGAATAGAAACTCCCATCTGTATCTTACTTACTGCGCTTGATGCCTTGAAGGCAGGTTTTTCTGTCACATTGCTTTCAGATTGCGTTAGTTGCCGAGTCCTCAAAGACGGCGAACGATGCCTTTCCCAACTCCTTCGGTTAGGAGTGGAAGTTATCCCATTGGAAAGTTTTATTTTTCGCGAACTTCAATGTTCTGCTCATCCTAATTTTCGTGAGATCTCAAATCTGATTAAAAGTAGGGGGCGAAGTATTTGAAATATGCTTTCCTTTACAAATTCTGCTACTTTACTTGGGGTGTCAGCTTTGCCCGTAGCAGTTGAGGCAAATAGTGGAGAACGTGGTGACCCTCGGGTTGTATTAGTTGGTCTTCCTGATGCAACCGTCAAGGAGTCACTCGACCGTGTGCATTCCAGTCTCTCAAATGGAGGGTTCTCGCTTCCTCGTACTCGTATTACAGTCAATTTAGCTCCTGCGGATTTACGCAAGGAGGGTAGTGCATTTGATTTACCTGTGGCCTTGTGCTTGCTGGCTTCAACGAAGCAGTTAGACCCAAACCTCCTTAAGGAGTTTCTTATTGCGGGTGAACTTGGCCTGTCCGGTGAATTACGATATGTAAAGGGAGGACTATCGATGGCGGTTTTAGCAAAGCAGCAAAAAAGGCGTGGTGTCATCCTGCCAACTGCATCCGCTAAAGAAGCCTCTCTGGTTGATGGTATTGAAGTCTATGGCGTTGATAATCTCGCTCAGGTTGTAGATTTCCTTAATCAGAAAGTTGCCTTAGATCCGATTCGCCCATCAATTAATTCAATAGCAACTGACAAGGATCTTTTGTGCGATTTTAATGAGGTGAAGGGGCAGTCTAAGCTGCGCAGGGCTGTTGAAGTTGCAGTCTGTGGTGGACACAATGTGTTAATTGTAGGACCGCCAGGATCAGGGAAGTCGATGGTGTCAAAGAGAATACCCACAATTTTACCCTCTCCTTCGATGGATGAATATATTGAAATTGTAAAAATATACTCTTCAACTGGGGATTCCTCTTACCTGGCAAGTGGCTTTAATGCCCGTCCGTTTCGTGCGCCTCATCACACTATTAGTGATGTAGGTCTTATCGGAGGTGGTGCAATACCTGGGGCTGGGGAAATATCGCTCGCGCACAATGGAGTTTTATTCCTCGATGAATTGCCCGAGTTTAAAAGGTCTGTCTTAGAAGTTCTTAGGCAACCCCTTGAAGATGGAGAAGTGACTATATCGAGAAGTGCCGGTAAAGTTACTCTGCCAAGTAGATTTATGTTTGTGGCTTCAATGAATCCTTGTCCCTGTGGTTACTTGGGAGACCCTAAGAATTCGTGCAGGTGCTCAATTCCGCAAATTCAAAAATACAGATCTAAAATTAGCGGGCCTTTATTAGACCGTATCGACTTACATATTGAGGCCCCAGCTCTTGCTGTTACAGAATTGCAAAATTTAAAAAAATCCGAAAGTTCTGAAACAATTAGAAATCGCGTTGAAGTTTGTAGAGAAATTCAACGGGAAAGATTTTCTAAATTAAAAATAAAAACTAATGCATACATGCCGGATTCTTGGATTGAAAAAGCATGTCTTTTGAGTGAGGAAAATAAACAGGTTTTAGTCCATGCAATGAACCAGCTTTCTCTATCTGCACGTGCATATACTCGCATATTAAAAGTTTCAAGAACCATAGCGGATATGTGTAACAGTGTTAATATTGAACGAAACCATTTACTTGAAGCTATTCAGTATCGAAATTTAGATAGAAAAATTATATAAATATTCTTTACATAACTAACAAATTTAAAATATATGGAAGAATAACAAATATAAATTATGAACTTGGACCAAATAGAAGACATTAAAGAACTTAAAGCTTTAAAGGCAAAGATTGAGAAAAAGATTAAATCTCAAAACTCCAAACCAGCTAAGCCCAAACTCTCTGTGCATTATCCAATCATCAAGGATGACCATAAACGCCATGTAAGAGGTGATGGACGTAAAGTCTTTCGCTCTGTGGTCGATTACCTTGAGTGTTATGTAAAGGGTATGCCCCCAATTTCCCGAGCAGAATTTTACAAACGATTCGGTATTGAATCACGCAGGGGTAAGGTAACACCCGAAATTGTTTCGCAGGTTAAAAGTTTACTTTCTTCTGGCAAAACATTATCCGAAGCTTCCAGTGATGTTGGTATTTCGATTGCTTCTTGCCAAAAAATTAAATCCGGCAAGTACGACCAATAATTAAACTCTCCCCTTTTCATTTAAAACCGTGTTTATCACGGTTTTTTTTTATAAAATGGCCAAGAAGATATCGGGTATTTTTTACTTGGATCGTAATGAAGCGGTTGAGTATGTGCTTAAAGCATATGACATAAAGTGGTGCATTACTAGATGGCAAAGTGGTAAAGTAAATGTAAGTTTTGAAACAAAGTCTTCATGTCGTGCAAATAGCAACCTTGTTCCTTATAAAATAAAGAATCACAAAACGATAATGCTTTCTAAAAATGAGATAGATTTAGCGATGCTTAAAACTACTCAATCGTGATTTTTTTTTAACCGTCTTCTTCTGGGATATCCAGCCTGTGCATCGTTGTTTCTTCACCCTTTGAGTCTGTGGTTATAACCTTCATGATCTTGCAGTCTTTTCCCTTGGCCTGGAAGCGCTTCGGATCACCGTCAGGTCCTATGATTTGAAGGAGTCCAGGCTTCTTCTCAATTTCCACACATTCGATCAGGTCTTTCCCGTTGTAACCTTCTTCATGAGAGGTTGAATACAGACCATCCGGGTGAACAAAGCATACAATTCTGCCATACCTGAAACTCCCTCCACGCTTATTTTGGACCACATCGCCCTTTTCAAATGTTTTCTTTGAGAATAACTGTTTTCGGGGAGTGTAGGGTTTTAATTTTGACCTCTTAGCTTTAAACATTTGAACACCGTCAGAACCTTTCTCCAGGGGAGTTAGGTCATCTGGGTTTACCTCAAGAAGTTCGCAGGTTGGGTCCCCTGGGTCATCTGCTAATATCATTAGAACTTCCCCGCATCGTTTCTTGTTTCCCTTAGAACTGACAATTTCTTTTACATGAACCCCAATCTCGATGGTTTTCTTCTTTTTCTTTTTTTGCATAATTCTTTAGGGTTATGGTTCTATTCCGAATCCAGTTTTAAGGTTGCCTGTCTTAGCAAGTCGTTTTTCTCGACACTCTTTGCATATACAAAACCTACCGTGGCCAAAATCTAATGGATCTGGAATGACATCTTGCTCGGTTTTGCTTGGTGCAGCCTTTTTCACAGGCGTGATGGCGTCTGATTTCTTAGCAAGTGCATTTTTAGCCAACTCTAATCTTTTCTTTTTATTAAGCTCAAAACGATATGCCAGTAGTTGCTTAAAGTCGGTTTGATCAATATCAATCTCCCCGCGAAGTTTTGAGTTTTGCAAATGTGCCACAACTAAAGTTGATCCTCTAATGCCAAGTACTTGGGTTTCTGAACCAGCAGGAATCTGTGAGTTGGCAATCACCTGACCAGTTGAGGTTTTAGCTAAAAGACTAACTGGTAAATTACAGGTTACTGGTTTTGCGGGAAACACACTTTTAGGAATGCGGGCCCAATTCTTAACTGCGTTAAGTAAATCTTGGGAAAAGGGTGGTTGTTCTGGTTTTATCGCCTCAGGAATCTTTACGATAGGTTTTTGCTTGAGGGGTAATTTATAAACCTGTTCTACTTCGGGTTGGTCTAATTGTGGTGTTTCTTTGTGTTCAGCCTTTGGTTGGTCAGGTAAAGTATTTTGAGGGTGGTGGGCGGTTTGATTTTTATCCTCGGAAGGAATTTGAATACCTTCGGGCAAAGTAATGTTCTCACAGGATGAAAACATAGCGACTAATAAGAGAAAGCATAAATAGTTTTTAATAAATCTCACATATTACAATTAGGCATTGTCCCGAATTAATTCAATTGTTTTTCATGTGATTGCTATTTTCGGCTCGATGAATTTTAAATGATTCATGCCTTCTTTTAATAAAACCTTTCTATCCTTAGCTAATATTTTAGTTTTTCTGGGAATATCTGTAGCTTCATTAATGGAATATTCCTTAGGGGTTGTGGGTGGATGTTTAATTGGTGCAGTTTTGAATGTTTTCGCTTTGGCGAGGTCAAGGTGCACTGCCTCCAATGACTTAGACCATTCGTCGTCGGGCGTAGAGGGTACGATATCTTCAGAGAAAAATAAAGTACTGGAAGACCTAGACCGTGAGGTTGCTCGTAGGAGAGAGGCTGAGCAATTCAATCGTAACTAAAGTATTGTGTACCGCAAAACTCCATTGGAACTTAAAGGTATGCCCCCAGGTATTCCCTTTATTGTCGGGAATGAGCTGGCAGAGCGGTTTTCCTTCTATGGGATGCGCTCAATTCTTTTGGTTTACATGACTACCTACCTTTGCCAATCAGATGGTACATTAGATGTATTTGGCAACAAGGAGGCAGAGGCTTGGGTTCATTTATTTGTAGGGTCTGCTTACTTATTTCCCATTCTCGGAGGTATTGTAGCAGATGCACTTTGGGGGAAGTACAAAACGATTCTCTTGCTTTCTTTAGTCTACTGCTTAGGCCATGCCTGCTTGGCTTGCATGGGATGGGTTGGGGACACCCGGGTTTTCCTCCTTGTCGGACTTGGATTAATTGCGGTGGGTTCTGGTGGCATCAAGCCTTGTGTTTCTGCACATGTGGGAGATCAGTTTGGTGGATCCAATGCAGGGTTGCTCCCAAAAGTATTTGGTTGGTTTTATTTATCAATCAATATGGGTGCATTTTTATCAGGTCTTTTAACGCCTTTCCTGCTCGAAGCCAAAAGAATACCCGGAACTTTAGGTGAATCCATTTATCCGTTTTTTGCATGGATTGTTGGAGAAAAGCAACCAGGCGAAACAATTTTTGGTCATCACTATGCTTTCGGCCTGCCGGGTATATTAATGGCAGTTGCAACCTTACTTTTCTGGATGGGGCGCAAGGAGTTCACTCACGTGCAACCTGTCGGTAAGGCTTATTTTAGCCAGTTAGTAAATCAAGACAATCTTCGCAGCCTTGCTAAACTATGGCTTATCTTTTCGTTTATTATCTTGTTTTGGGCTTTATTTGATCAGATAGGTACGCTGTGGCAGGTACAATGCCGCCAATTGGACTGCGTTCTCCCAGCCTGGATACCTATGTTTGGCGGGTACGAATTATTGCCAGCTCAAGTCTCGGCAGTATTTAACCCGCTTTTTATTCTTTTATTAGTACCTTTATTCAGCCGCTTTATTTACCCCCTGACAGAGCATTTCTACAAACTTACCTCACTTCGTAAGATGGGAATTGGACTTTGGTTGATGGTCCTTGCTTTCGTTTTAGTCTCCGTGATTCAGGAGTTCGTAGAAATGGGCCGGGTTTTGCATGTAGGGTGGCAAGTTTTTGCCTGTCTTATTTTGACTGCATCCGAAGTCATGGTCTCCATCACCTGCCTAGAGTTCGCTTACACCCAAGCTCCTAAGGCGATGAAGTCTTTGGTTATGGCGTTGTTTTTGCTTACCGTATCCCTTGGTAATTACCTGACATCTGGAGTGAAGTTTCTACTAGCCGATGAACAAGGTGCCTCAAGGTTAGAGGTGTCGAATGAATTTTGGTTTTGGACCTTATTAATGACCGCGGGTGCTACTTTATACATTTTTATCTCCCGTAAATATACAGTCAATGAGTTCCTTCAGGATAGGAGCGCAACTTGTACCGAAGACGATTAGAGGATTCGCAACTGAGTAACCCTTTGGCATTTTTTTAATTTATTAATCTTTTTTAATACTTCAGGCTTCTTAAAGCTTAATTCCTGCTTGATTGTACTACTGGAGGCACGAATTTGTAAAGTCTTGCCATCTTTTGATAGGTTAACAGGAGCACATTTAGCTGATAGGTATTTCCCGACTATTTTCTGCCAATTCCCTGAAATAATTCCTTCGGCGGTCTCATCTTCTCCAATCCCCCAATCTTCCCATACCTTCTCCACTAAAGATTCCATGGATATGGGATGTCGGGGTTTTCGCTCTGCTAACTCTGCGGGTAAGTTCATAAAAGATGAAACTAGATCCTGTTCCTTGGATTTGTTCCGTTTGTATTTTTTGGATCGTTGGGATTTCAAGTGATTGAGCTTTCTTCGGTTTAATTATCTTGCTAGTAACATGAAGCATACAATCTTATTACTCAAAGAATTTAATTGCTTATTTGCTATGATTATCAAACCAAGAATCAAGGGTTTCGTCTGTATCACATCGCATCCAACAGGTTGCTTAGAAAATGTCCGGTCTCAGGCGGAGTTAGCTTCTCAGGTTAAATTAGCTAAGGGCAAGGGGCCACGCCGGGTCCTGGTCATAGGTGCGTCAACAGGGTACGGACTTGCCAGTCGAATCTCTGCGGCCTTTGCTAATAATGCTGATACCCTCGGTGTCTCATTTGAAAGAGAACCTAAAGAGGGCAAGCCTGGCAGTCCGGGGCATTATAATATTTCTGCCTTTCGTAAATTAGCTGCGGAAAATAATCTTATTGCCGAGGATATTAATGGAGATGCCTTTTCTGATGCCTGTAAAGATGAAGTGATTAAAAAAGCAAAGGAGATGGGAGGGGATTTTGACCTCGTGATATACAGCCTCGCCTCACCACGTCGAACCGATCCGACTAGCGGTGAAAATTATCGTGCATGCCTCAAGCCAGTAGGCATGATTTATAAGAATAAAACCTTAAATACTGACCGTAAAGAGGTCAAAGATGTGTCTATTGATCCAGCAAATGATGATGAACTCTTTCAAACCGAAAGAGTCATGGGTGGAGACGACTGGAAACTTTGGACTGACCGACTTTTAGAAGAGGGTCTTTTGGCAAAGGGTTGTGTTAATTTAGCTTATTCCTATGTCGGTCCGGAGGTAACTTGGCCAATCTATCGCAATGGAACTATTGGTCGGGCAAAAGCCCATCTAGAGGAAACAGCTCTTTCCTTAAACCAACAAATGCTTAGTTCTTGCGGGGGTAGTGCCTATGTATCAGTTAATAAAGCAGTAGTGACTCAAGCCAGCTCTGCTATCCCGGTCGTGCCTTTATATGTGTCTATTCTGTTTAAGGTTATGCGAGAGCAAGGCACCCATGAGGGCTGTATTGAGCAAACTAATCGATTGTTTCGTGATCGCCTGTACGGAGAGAATGCTTCCCTTGACCTCGACGAAGCTCAACGAATCAGGCTGGATGACTGGGAGATGGCAGAGGAGATTCAAATTAAAATTAAAGAACTTTGGCCACTTGTTAATACTGATACACTTTTGGAGCTGACCAATTTTGAAGAATACCAACAAGAATTCCTTCGCTTGTTTGGCTTTGGTGTTGATGGTGTGGATTATGATTTAGATGTAGATCCGGTTAACCCTTATTAACTCTTTCTAATTACTATTAAAACTGGGGAAGTCGGGTTATTACTACCCTCAAATTTTTCAAAACTCCATTTTTGTACACTGCATAATTTTTCCACCTCATCTAATTCTTTAGCACCACCAGCATGTCCGCGGTAGCATAAAACCGAAATCAGTCCGCTGGGTTTCATTAGTTCATAGGTTGTTAGCAAGGAATTGGTCGTAGTTTCATAAGTAGTCTTAATTGAGTGATTGCCTCCAGGTAGGTAGCCTAGGTTGTACATGGCAATGGCAATCTCGCCATGGTACTGGATAGGGACTTTTTCCTCAATATTAGTATGGCAGTCATGAATGATGGATACGAATTCCCCGAGCCCCGCAGCATCTAATTTACTACCTGCCTCGTGAATGGCAGATTCCTGAATATCAAAAGAGAACACTCTACCCGGTGGGCTTATTTGTTGAGCCAAAAAAAGGCTATCATGTCCATTCCCCAATGTGGCATCTATGCAACAATCTCCGACCTTGATAATTTCTTTAATTTTTGAATGAGCTAGTTCAAATAATCTCATTTTGATTCTCCTTAAAGGAACCTTGAAAGATTCTTGTGTTGGGGTAGGGGGATTCCTTGGGTAATGAAATTTGTGAATTCGTGGGCAGTCAATGGAATCGTACTACATCCTCTTGAACCAAAGCCGTTAAACAGATAGTAGCTTTTAATTTTGGGATGCCTGCCAATAATAGGATTACGATCCTTTGTTCCGCTTCGTACTCCACTTAAATGTGAATTTATCGATGCATTTTGAAGAGATGGAATAAATTGCAGTCTTTTAAAAATCTCATCCCTTGCTCGTTGGCTTGGCCCAGATTCCAGATTTTCATGCCTCCAGGTTGAACCTACCCTGGCTAACCCCTTATTTCCATCCGGCATATGCCAAGTTCCGTTGCTTGCATGTAAGCCTTTAGATGACTCAATTGATAATACATCACCTTGAGCGGGAGCGAAAGGCAGCATGTTAAACCATTGATTTTTTATCACACGATATCCTTCGCAAAATATAACCAAATGATCAGTCCATCTCATTGGGTCAAAGTTCGCTTCTTGAAAACGACCTTGCGAGGAAAGGCTTTTTTGGGAGAAATTAATGAAGCCTTGGGAGTCAAATTTCCATGCTTTGGTAACGCCAGCACCATAGGTTGCAAGGAGTCCTGAGTCGCTGCATTGCGAAGGGCTGATTGTTTTTTTCTTGTAAGGACTAGCAAGCGCATTCCACCGATCCTTTTGGGTAACTGCTAGAAAGATACGAAATAAATCAATAGACTGAAGGAATTTTTTTTCAGCATGTTTTTCAATTATTTGATAAAAATGCAGGTTTGCATCCATACAGTTATCAAAATCTGTTGGTATATTGAGCTTGGGTCCAATGAATGGATTGATCAAACCGGCAGATACTTGAGTTGCTGAATGTGGACTGCATGAGTCTATTACTCTAACATTTTGTCCACGCTCAAGTAGGCTGTGGGCCAGAATGGCACCTGCCAGCCCATGACCTACAATTAGAATATCCTGACTCATTGGGTAAATTTCATCATTCAATGAGTTTGCGGACAACTCTGTTTGCGTCAAACTAAGTGAAAATGTTGCTTATCCGTAAAGTATTTCCGTTGGCACTCCTGGTAAGTGCAATCGTAGCTTTCTGGTTGGCTAAAAATTACTCTTTTCAAGGTAATCAATTAAAGCACCAAAGCTTGGGAAATAAGCGACCCAGTCATTTACCCTTACCAATCTTTAATTCCAAAGGCGAAGTCTTTCCTTTTGAGCATTCATTATTGGAGGAAATTAATCAATCTTCCATAAGGGAATTCGATGATTTGCTTAAGCAAGTAAACCCAGAAAATGATTGGGTCCTTAGTTTAAGTAATGAAAGTATGGAAAACCTCAGGAAAAATGCTTCTACTTATGGAATTAAGTTGGTTGAAAGCCTCGCAGAACTTGGCGTTGTTCGGGTAAAAATTTTGGACACATCAAAAGCTCTCCCCCTCTTAAATGAGTACATTTCTAACGGCCAACTATCCCCTAACTATTCAATGCGCCAACCCCTTCCTCCGCGAAAAGAAATGATCTTGGATAAGGCAAGTTTTTCTGACTCCTACATAAAATGGCTTGGGGGCGGGGAGGATCGTGACAATTTAGGTGCCGGTGTGAAAGTAGCTCTATTGGATTCAGGGGTTGATCTCTCTCATCCCATGCTTGCGGGGGTATCTATTAAACAAACAAACTTGCTAGGAAATGACGGGGAAGAAGGGAAGGGGCATGGCACTGCATTGGCATCTGTTATGGCGGGCACCACTTCAGGCGTTCAAGGGATTGCTCCTCGGGTTGAAATTCTGTCTTACCGTGTAATTGATAAAACCGGAAAAACTGACTCATACACAGTTGCCTCCGGTATCGTAAAAGCAGTTCAGGATGGTGCAAGGGTAATCAACCTAAGCCTTGGTGGAGAATATGGGAGCAATGTACTAAAACAGGCAGTGGAGTATGCTCGAGAAAGCGGGGTCAGCATTATTGCTGCAGTTGGTAATGAGGGCGAGGGTTTAGTTAATTTTCCCGCTGCCT